>ENA-OREM01000312-OREM01000312.1-marine-metagenome-genome-assembly--contig:-NODE-312-length-37931-cov-5.982961_pt1 | contig 37931 bp, 29 predicted proteins | sample MGYA00248623_ERZ508561 | MGnify/ENA primary metagenome ERZ508561 (study PRJEB26227, sample SAMN06264494) | marine metagenome | isolation source: Columbia River Estuary | place: USA:Columbia River Estuary...
GCGGTTGTAGCTCAGTTGGTTAGAGTACCGGCCTGTCACGCCGGGGGTCGCGGGTTCGAGTCCCGTCAACCGCGCCAATATATAGGCCTATAGCTCAGTTGGTTAGAGCGTTCGCCTGATAAGCGAAAGGTCACTGGTTCAAATCCAGTTAGGCCTACCATACTTGGCCCGTTCGTCTATCGGTTAGGACGCTAGGTTTTCAACCTAGAAAGAGGGGTTCGATTCCCCTACGGGCTGCCAGTATAGAGATATAGCTCAGTTGGTTAGAGCATTCGCCTGATAAGCGAAAGGTCGGTGGTTCGAGTCCACCTATCTCTACCATTGCATGACATAAATAACACTATGTTTAAGGCTGTCAAAGAAACAATTTGGCACCTGACTTGTACTAACTGTAAGAATTGGTTTACCTATGCTACAATGGAAGACAAGCTATGTATAGAACGTATGCAACTTCACTGTCCTCATTGTGGCAAAAAAGGGTCTGCTGAAAAATAAGTTAGCCAGGTTAGGTAGTTTATTATAACTGTGTCACTAAATAATAGTGGAGGCACGGCATGTATGTTTTAATCTTTATTTTATTTAACGGAACTGCTCAAGCAGAAGTAGTAAGTTATCACCCAACAATGTTTAAATGTTTTCAAGCACGAGAAGTGCTGAGCAAAGAAGTCGGCAAAGGCAACGGACATTACAACGATGGCACCCAAGCACTTTGTTTAAAAATACCTGCAGAAAGTACTTGACAATCAAATGCTTAGAATGTATATTAATAGTAAGGAAGATAAAATGATTACTAAATGTCCAGAATGTAAAGCAGAACTAGGACATGGAGACTTTTGTCCAACTTGCAGAGTAAGAAGATAACCAGTGCTCCTATAGCTCAGTTGGTAGAGCAACTGATTTGTAATCAGTAGGTCCGCGGTTCGAGTCCGTGTGGGAGCACCATTATTGCGCCTGTGGTGAAATTGGTAGACACGCTAGATTTAGGTTCTAGTGCTTTACGGCGTGGGGGTTCAAGTCCCTCCAGGCGCACCAGATATGCCCAAGGGTTTTGTTCCCCTTGTAAAACAACTGAGCAAATGGTGCCCAGGAAGACCTAAGCAGGTCCAAAAACTGCTTATCAAAGGAGAACATGTGACTAACATATTCCTAGCAGTATTTTTTATTATAGACGGCGAGCCGACTTTGTTAGAAGGTTGGATGCCTTTAGAAATGAAATCAATGGAAATATGCGAAACACGCAAAGCCTTCTTAGAAAATCAATTAAACACTATCTATAGTAGACCGGAGTATATTGCATATTGCGGAACACCTGATGAAGTACAGCGTAAAATAAATTTATTAGACTAAAGGTAAATTATGTATACAGTTGAAATGGATCACGACGAGATTGAAATCAATGTATTAGATGATGCAGGATTTAATGATGATTTAAGAATTATAATCTACGATGATATAGTTTTTATTGCACAGCATGATCCAGAAAACGATCTCGATAATATTATACAAATAAGTCCTGAGATGTGGGACGAATTAGTATCAGCAATTAACTCACCAGAAGGTGCATTTAGAACAGTAAAGGAACAGTTATGAGAGCAAGTCATATTTTAGTACAAACAGAAGAACAAGCGAATAGTATTTTAAAAGAAGCAAACGCATTAAACTTTGCATCACTAGCACAAGCGAACAGCAGTTGTCCAAGTAAAGCAAATGGCGGAGACCTAGGCGAGTTTGGTCCAGGACAAATGGTAAAGCCTTTTGAAGATGCAACAGTAGCAACACCAGTAGGTGAAATCTCACAACCAGTAAAAACACAGTTTGGATACCATTTAATTCATAGAACTGGATAAAAAGGTTGACACACTCTTATTTGATGTTATATTACTTGTATAGCAGATAAGAGGGCAACATCATGCAAAACATTACAAGTTTACAATCACTATATAAACGTGACAGTAAAGGCAAAATTCGTATTTGGACTGTAGAAGTTGGATACGACTCAGATGATGTTGCAGGCATCCGTAGCATAAGCGGCACAGTCGACGGTGAAAAGATCACAAGTGTTTGGAACATGAGTGAAGCTAAGAACGTTGGCCGTGCTAATGCTACTAATGCAAGAGAGCAAGCAGAAGCTGAAGCACAGTCACAGTGGACTAAAAAAGCTGACAAAGAATATTTTACTAATGTAGCAGACATTGACAGCTACGAAATATTTAAGCCAATGCTTGCACACGATTTTACAAAAACACCTGTAGAAGACGGTTACACACAGCCTAAGCTAGATGGCATTCGTTGTATTGTAGATCGTCATGGTATGCATACACGAGGCGGTAAGCCCATCAATAGTTGCCCACACATTTGGGAAAGCCTCAAGCCTATCATTGATGCTAATCCAAATATTGTGCTAGATGGCGAGCTTTATAATCACGAGCTAAAAGCAAACTTTGAAAAGATTGTTAGCCTTGTGCGTAAAGTAAAATGTCGTCCAGAAGAAATTGCAGAAAGTGCAGAGCTTGTTGAGTATCACATCTACGATATGTACGACCACAACGACACAGACAAATTGTTTACTGATCGTTCAAAATGGTTAGCAGAAAATATAACAGGTAATACAACTGTATTAGTTAATAATGACATTACAGACAGAAGTGCTGAAATTGACCGGTTGCGTGGCGAATATAATAAAACAGGTAATATGATTGTATTAGTTAATACTGACATTGCAGACAGTAGTGCAGAGATTGATAGACTGTATGGCGAGTATACTGAAGCAGGTTACGAAGGACAAATGGTAAGACAAAATGCTCCTTATCAGTGTAAACGCAGCAAGAGCCTACTCAAGCGTAAAGAGTTTATTACAGAAGAGTTTGACGTAGTAGATGTAGTTGAAGGCCAAGGCGCATGGACTGGTTACGCAAAACGTTTTGTACTTGCACTACCAGATGGTACACAGTTTGGTAGTGGAGTACGTGGTAGCCAATCGAAACTAAAAGAACTACTCGAATCAGAAGTAAAGCCTACTTGGGTAACTTGCAGATTCTTTGAGTACAGCAATGACGGCGTTCCACGCTTTCCAGTTGTAATTGACTATGGTGTCGGAAAAAGACAAGATTAAAGGAAAAAATATGAACATCAATCACAGCCCGATCCTTGACACAAAGCGAGTATGCGAACTTTATTCTCAAAAGGATGGGGTTCCTGTTAGCTACGTTTGTACCTCTGCGCCTAATCTAAATGCTACATATGCAGTCGATATCTTTTATCGTGAAACACCACATCCTGAGCATGGTAATCGGTACTTTGGTTTGTATCTTAATCTACACTTTGCTTCTGATGGTACTGTAATGATTGCCAACGCAGACCCTATTGAAGACCTTGAATTTGCTATGATTGAAGGACCAGAAGGTTGGGAATACAGTCAACATCGACATGACTATCGTACTGTAGGTGATTGTGCCATTGATGGCGGTCGTGCATATGTTAAACGAGTTGGTGACTTGAGTGTACCTTGTAAATATATGACAGTAAAAGACGGCGAATTTGTGGAGCAGAAACATGATTAATTATGGCTCTGGAAAAAGACAAGATTAAGGTTGACATCTACTAAATAGTAGTGTATATTATTAATATAAGCAAAGGATAAAAAACATGATTAGAACATCTACAAACATTAATTGGTGCCTTACATTGTAGGGGTTGTCCTAACATGACTTTTTAGAAGTTATTTTAGCAGCCCTAGCATTAACGTGTTAGGGCTTTTTTTATGAATATGCCGGTGTAGCTCAGTGGTAGAGCGGTGGTCTCCAAAACCGCGACAGCGAGGGTTCGATTCCTTCCACCGGTGCCAATCTTGGTGTGGCCTAGTCTGGTAAGGCGCTTGCTTTGGGTGCAAGAGATCGCAGGTTCAAATCCTGCCACCAAGACCAAAAACTTCTTGACATTATACTGTGTTAATGCTATTATGTTTATACAGTGCGCCTGTAGCTTAGTTGGTTAAAGCTCCCCGCTCATAACGGGTAGATCGTAGGTTCGAGTCCTACCGGGCGCACCATAAACATAGGAGGTAACATGCACTATCATTCAGAACACAAATGGACACAGCCATACCGTACACACGGGCTACTGTGGGAAGCAATAGAAACAGTATCGATGTGCGATACAATAGAACAACAAGACGATATTGCTGACACAGTGCTTGCAGATAGCATGTTAACCAGTATCGGCATAAAATTAAATAAAGACTAGATAATTATAATTATGAACACAAAATTTAAAAACGCCGCCCGCCGAGTCCCACAGAATTGTCCACCTATTTGGTTTATGCGACAAGCAGGACGATACCATAGCCACTATCAAAAGTTGAAGGAAAAGTACACTTTTGATCAGCTATCTAAAAACCCAGAACTAGCGGCAGAAGTTGCGCTAGGCCCAATACAAGAATTTGACTTTGATGTAAGTATCTTGTTTAGTGACATTGTATACCCATTCCAAGGACTAGGATTAGAACTAGACTTTGATCCAGGTCCAAAATTTAATGAGCTAATTACAAAAGAAAATTACGAAAGATATTTTGATATCGATAAGGCTCTTGAGTTTATGCAGTTTCAAGCAGAAGCAATTAAAGCAACAAGAGAAGTTTTACCTGCTGATAAAAGTTTAATCGGATTCGTTGCTGGACCATGGACACTAATGCATTACGGCGTAGATCAAAACTCACATGTTGATTTTAAACAGTACTATCTTAAAGAAGTTATTGTTCCGTTACTGCAAGGCAACATTGAACTGCAATTAGCAGCAGGCGCAGAAAAAGTTCTTATGATTGATAGTGGTTTGCAAACAATGGGCAGAACATTTTTAAGAGATTACTATTCTGGACTACTAAACGAATTAGTAAACCCAGACATTGGATATTATGCAAAAGGTATTACTACAGACATATCACACCTTGTGTTAAACAAGATGTGGGGCGGTGTAGGCTTTGATGCAACTATCGATATCAAACACATTATGGATAATAAGAAAGACGGATTCATCCAAGGCAACTTTGATCAGAACTTTATGCTACTTCCTGAAGATAGATTTAAAGGTAAGGTAGAAGAGTTCATCGAACAGATGAAAGGTGTTGAAGATAGAACTGGCTGGGTATGTGGACTAGGTCATGGTATTGATAAGCGTACACCTGAAGAGCGTGTTCATTATTTTATTGAAAGAATTAGAACAGAGTTTTCATAGGAGACACCATGAGTAGTAATGCTACTAGAATGATAATGGAACAGTTTGGTGATATTGGGCTACCTGATATGCCAGACGTTCCGGCCGAAGAACTTAATAATCTAAAAGCTGTTGAAGTGTTTGACAATCGTGGTAGAGAGTTTAAAATTAAACTCCAACCAGGCGAAACTATAACTTACACAATCGAAGATGAAACGTTACGAGTCTACATAACATAATGGTTGACAAAACATTGTTTGGCTATATACTGTTATTAAATTAGCAAAGAGGGTACTCCAATGGCAAAAGTAGCAGGCGTTAAGATTAAGAAAAAAGCAGTACGTGCAAAACGTCGTGGTAACGAATGGGATGCAGTTCCGCTTACTAGCTGGGTTAAGGCGCAGTATCATATACACTACTTAATGGAGTCTAAATCATGGGGAGCCAAGGTACGTGAGTATATCAAAGACAACTATGATAAGAAGACAGTCGCAGCTATTAATAAGCTACCAAATTGGAAGATTGACGGGAAGAGTCATTGGGCCACTGTGGTTCATCTTACGTTGAACAAGCCAGAGATTGTCCACACTGACTATTCAGGTAAACTTGATGTATGGATTAAATCACTTGCTGAAGAAGGCGCTCTTATTGTAAAAGAAGACAAAGAAGAAGAAACAGCAAAGAAGAACGTGTATGTGCCTACAATACAAGAACGTATCTTTGAGCAAGCACAAGCAGCAGCAGATGACATTGATGAATGGTTAGATGGCTTTATTACAGATAGCGACAACTTTGATCCTAAGGGCTTTGACTTTAAATCACATTTTACTAAAAGAGGTGTAACACAAGCTCACGCACGTAAAATGAAAAAGTTTTACAATGACGCATTAAAAGACTTTCAAGACCTAGAGCGCATGCCTACAGCTGGTCAGCTTAAAAAGATGGACGAGCATGAGCAAGACCAATGGGCTCAGTTAAAAGAAGGCTATGCACACATCAAGAAGAAAGATATTAAAAACTATACAACTGCTATCGAAGAGCTTCAAGCAGCACTAGACTATATCATTGAGAGTGCAAAAGCAACACGTAAAACACGCAAGCCAAAAGCAAAGAGCGCAACGAAGCTTGTAGAAAAAATTAAGTTCCTGCAGACAGATGACAAGTATAAACTTGCAAGTGTTGATCCAAGTACTATTATTGGTGCCACAGAGCTGTGGGTGTTTAATGTTAAGACACGTAAGCTAGGTAAGTACGTTGCAGAAGACGCCTGTACGCTTCAAGTAAAAGGCACTACACTACAGTTCTTCGATGAGAAACGAAGCATACAGAAGACGCTACGCAAGCCTGCAGACCAATTAAAAGAGTTTAAAGGTGCAGGTAAAGTAGCTCTGCGTAAATTCTTAGATGAGATACCTACTACAGACACAAAACTTAATGGTCGTTTTAATCCGGATACTATATTACTGAAGGTAACCTGATAAATACTGTATGAGCAATACAGATCTAAGAACAGGTGTAGACGCACTTTACAATGCTTTAGTAAGTCAGTCTACACCCGAAATAACCGAGCGCAGTTTAACAGGTAATCACCTAAAGGGTGGTACTTACACAGATTTTGCCAGCACAGGTATTAAGGACAATGCATCGAGTGTTGTGCTTACTGTCAAGGATGACGGTATTGTAACTCCTACAATACAAACTCAGCGTATGCTAGGTAACGTTACGTTTGACGGCAGTGTAAATATCAAGGGCAATTTATTCTGGGATAACACACAATTTAGAACTGACATTATTGCAGAAGCAACAGCCGCTGCTGCTGCTATTGTTCCTAAGATTGATTATACAAGTATACCTATCGGTGGCTTAAAGGGTGAGCATATCCGCGGCGGAACCATTGCAGGATTCAACAGCCAAGGTATTACAGATAAAGCAACAAAGAAAGCACTTATTGTTAGCAACGAAGGCATCGAAACTGATAGAATAAAAACAGGAGTACTAGAAACAGATACTCTTGTAATGGACGATGCTACGTTCGCAGGTGATTTAACCATCACAGGAACATTTACAGCAGAGCGTATGCATGTAAACGAAATCACCAGCGACAACAGAATTGAACGTTCAGAGCCATTACAGTTCCACGCACCAAAAGGCGGTAACATATACAATCAAGGATTACTTTGGGTAAATCCAGGCGAGGCAACAAAGCAGTTTGTACTTCATAATAATCCTGATCAATATTATAGTAGTGAAAATATTAATATCCATAGAGATAAAGAATATCTTATTGGCGGACTGCCTATGCTTAACAAAGAGAAAATAGGCGATAGTATACATACATCAAAACTAAAACGTGTAGGACGACTACAAGGACTACAAGTAGATGGTAACTTTGAACTAGACCAGTTTATGTTCTATAGTTCAGTGTCCAACAGACTAGGTTTTGGTGTAGAAGAACCAAACGGAACAATCGGTATTGCTAGTTTTGATAACGATTTTATTATTGATGTAGAAAACACATCAAGTAAGATCGGTAATTTTAGCAGTACACCACTAAACATTGTTACAGACAATGTTCCACGTATTCAAATTAGTGCCACAGGTAACAATATTGTTATCGGTAGTAATGTAGAAGCAAAAACTAACATCCAAGGTAAGCTTGGCATAAATGTAAACTCACCTGATGCTGATATTGTAACAGCAGGTCCTGTAAAATTTGAGGGTAAGAAATTTTCAGTAGGCGAAAAGGTACCAACGAACGGTGTCTGGAATAAAGGTGATATTGTTTGGAATCAAAATCCTGCACCGACATCATACGTAGGTTGGATATGTGTTAGATCCGGTAATCCGGGGGAGTGGAAAACGTTTGGACAAATTCACAAATAAACGCATAGAGGGAATAATTATGCAAACACGACTTTGGGGCGTTCTAGGACGTATTTTGCCAGTAGTTGCTCTCGGGTTAATTTTTATGATAGACCTTGTTGGGTATAGTGATTTACTAAGCAAAGTAAAAGTAATAATTGGTATAGCATTTTTCTCTAGTGTAGTTTACTGGTGGTGGTGGAGCACTTATAAAATCTTTCAATTATCTAAGCACCTTGGCTCCGCAGAGAAAAAACTACATGACGTAGTTTTAACTCTTAAAGATATTCGTAACTCACTAAAAGATTAAACGATTTTCTTAATCTTAATAAATGCTTCTGTAATAAAGTATTCTAACTGTTGTTCATTCTGAAGATTCTTAATCTGCACAAAATTATTATTTGCTGTTGCATCTTCAAACGTAGCAGTAATTGAAGCATGTACTGTGCTTGCTACATCTATAGTACTATTTACAACTACACTAGCTTTAGTTTTTGTTAATACTGTTGACAGGCTCGTTGCATATATTTCAAATTCTTCCAATCTGTCTACTGTAATATTAGAATATGCAGGAACTAAAGTAACGTTAATTTCATATGTACCGCCTTGTTCAAAGCCTCTAAATCCTTTTGTTAATTCGTGCCAAGCAATTCCTGTTAGAGTAGGATCGTAAGTTGTGCTGCCTGGACCAAAACCATTTGTTCCTCTATTTGCATTTGTAACTTCGATCCAGCCACCTAAGTTTGAGGCGCTGGCGCCTACACCGATATAATTACTGTCTGTGATGGCGCCGCCGCCGGGTTGAGAGCTATTTAGATAAAACTCTGTTGATTGCTCTATAATTGGACCGTTTACAACATTAGCATAATCAATTTCTGCATTTGCTGCATCTACAAGTAAAGTATCGTTACCGTCAGTTGATGTAACATCTCCTTTGATAGGTCCTGAAAACTCAGTAGCAGTTACCGTTCCGGCAGCAGCACTTACATTTCCACTAAACGATACTGTAGCTGCTGTAAGGGCTAGTACAGCACCGTCTGCTGTAACTCCGTCAGTAGTAACTCCGCCGCTGAATTCTACTGCTGTAGTTGTTACAGCACCCGAATCTGTTACAGCTTGCAATGTTGGAGTTGAAAGACCTGGAATAGCATATGGTACCCATTTACTAACACTTGTATCATACGCTAAAACATTTAAATTGTTTACTCCACCAGTAATATCAACATCGGATAAATCACCTGTTGTTGCTTGTAATGTAGTTGTAATAGACCCATCGCCTAATTCTGCTAATGTAGCTGCACCAGTAACTGATCCAGTTAATGTAACTGTAGGTGATGGATAATTGTTATCAACTGCTGATGTAATATGTCCTTTGTCATCAACTGAGAATGAAGGAATAGATCCAGAGCCGTATACACCTGATATAACACCTGATGTATCGTGAGACATAGTAACTGTATTAGTTGCTGACACAGCAACATCAATTACATTACTACCAGCAAATGTAATAGTATCTCCTAAATCTACTGTTTCAGAATTCGGTGTACCTTGATTGTCTGTTATAGTAATTGAACTATTATCAAGAGACGCATTAGGAACATTTTCTACCGTAACTGTCGGAGTATGTCCTTCACCGGTAGTAACATCTAAAGTAACACCTGTTCCAGCTACTAAATTAGCAACATAATCGCCTGTTGTATGAGTTCCTAATGTAACTGAGTCAGCTTCTTGTGTAGTAGCAATAGATACATCACCTAGTGCAGTCATTGTTGCAGAGCCTGCAACTGCACCTGTAATTGCAATCTCAGGATCATTTACTACAACATCAATTTTATTTGATGAATCTGTGTATGTAATAGTTAAACCAGCGTGTGTACCAGCTGCAAATGCCGCTGCTACTGCGTCTTGTGCTCTTTCATCAAAGTTAGCAACTACTGTATCGTTAATAATTACATTACCACTTCCATCTAATGCAAATGCACTTGATGTTACTTCACCAAATAATTGCAAATCAACTGTGCTTGCCCATGTAGTTGCTGTATCTGCATTACCTGTAACATCGCCTGTAAATGTTGCATCAGTTCCGTCAGTTCCACTTTCTAATATCTTGCTTGTACCGTTTATCGCATAAACATCGCCGATATACTCTGCACGTATCGAATCTGTTTTTAAAATATCAGCTGAAGTAGTTTTACTTTTTACATTACCTTCGATCGGACCAAGGAATTTCTCAGCAGTTAAAGTACCAATATCCCAATTAGTAGTTACATTGTTATAAATCTGCGGGGTCCAAGTGTCGTTAAGTTCATCCCAAATAAATCTTGCATTAGAATTAGCAAGACCTCTATCAATTTCTATACCTGAAGTACTTAGAGACACGCCGTTGCCGGATTCTCCGCTGTTTAACACAATTATGTTATCAGTGATATTTGTATTTGCAGTGTCAATTGTAGTAGTTGTGCCTTGTACAATTAAATTGTTCGTAACTGTTAAATCATTTGTTACTGTTAGGTCTTGCGGAACAACAAAATCATTTGGTATAGTTAATGTAACACCTGCAGTTTCAACACCACTGCCTGCTACATCAATTTGATTTGCAGTACCAGCGATAGTAGCAATATAATTACCAGACGTTTTAGTACCTAAAAGAACCGCATTATTATCAATTTCTGGTTCAATTAAAATATCAGCAGTACCGTCAAATGCTACTGCTGGCGCTGTCATAAATCCACTGTTAATAGTAATTGTTCTTGGATCTGCTAATGCTGTTGCTGTTGCTGCGTTACCTGTAAATGTTGCATCAGTTCCGTCAGTTCCGTTTTCTAAAATCTTCGATGTTCCATTACTTGCGTATATATCACCAGTAACATCACCTTCTACGTTGCCGGTTACATCGCCTGTCAAATCAAATGCTGCACCGGTTACAGTAACACCTGTTAAGTCGACTGATGTACCATCTGGAATATCAATAGCATTTGTACCATCACCGATAGTAATAGTAGCACCGTTGACGCTTACAGCACCTGCTGTGCTTACTGTAATATTACCTGTGTCGTGTTGTAGACGTATAAAGTCCGACCCGTTAGTGATGCTTACAGCTTGTCCTGCGGCAGAATTAATATCTAAATTAGTCTTAGCTGTAATGCTATCAGTATCAATATCGGCATCTACATTTGTTAGTGTAAGTGATGCAGTGTTTACCCAATCAGTACCGTTGTAATTTAATACTTGATCTGTAAGTAAACTTGTAATCTCAACATCTAGTAACGCTTCTAGTGTAGCAGTGTTTTCGATTTGAATCGAACCACCGCTTGCATAAGCAGTAAAACCAGTTGTACCATCTACTGCTATTGTTCTTGCAGAATCTGTATACAAGTCAAATTCTGTACTGCTAATAACACTTACAAAATAACTATTACCGTTAAGTTCTATTGTACCTGCAACGTCTTGGATTGTGATACTTGCACCATTTGCTAATCCATGTACTGATCCAGAAGTAATACGTATTGGATTTATTAAATTAATATTTGTAATACTTACAGTAAGATCTGCACCGTCAATACGTAGCTCACTTGCACTTATTCTTGTTAGCTGAATGTTATTGCCTTCGATAAGTTGTACAGTTGATGTGCCGCTATTTACGTCTGTCAATACCAAGTCAGTTGTGCCTAACGGAATATCTAATGTGTAGTCAACATCAATAGAAAAAGTATCAGTAGCATTGTCGCCGTTAAATGCAACGCCGTTACCACGTATAATATTAAGTTCATCTGTGAAGCTATCTGCTTCGATTTCAGTTTCAACTGTTACTCCGTCAGTTGATTTTAGGACTACCTTCCTAAAAAAGTCATAAAATGCTGCTGGCATTCACCCACTCCTATGCGTTAATTATATATATTTATCGAATCTAAAACTAATTAGAGCTTGACATGATGTGCTATATAGTATATAATTAAAGCAATAAGTGGACTTCGTGTTCGTCCCCACTATAAACATTCCGCACACTCCATTAGCCAAGGAGATAACTATGGGTAACTACTATTCGACTAAAACGTATGGACATAACATTGGACTATCAGCAGTGTTTCGTCAACCACACGCAGATCATTCACATTGCAGATTTTTACATGGATACAGTTTAGCATTTAAATTTACATTTGGATGTAATGATTTAGATCATCGTAACTGGGGTGTAGATTTCGGTGGACTAAAACCACTAAAGGCGTGGCTCGAAAATACATTTGATCACAAGACAGTAATTGACATCAATGATCCAATGAAAGACGACTTACTAGAACTTGAGACAAAAGGTCTTGCACAAATTACACAACTAGACGGTGTTGGTGCAGAAAAGTTTGCAGAACATGCATGGCGCTTTGCTGACAATCTAGTAAAAGAAATGACACACGGGCGTTGCTGGGTCGAGTCTGTAGAATGTTCTGAGCATGGCGCTAACAGTGCTATCTTTACGCCTTTTACATGGACTAAAACAAGGTTTGTTGATGAGTAACCCAAGGTACATTTGTTGTTTAAAATATGGCACCAAGTATGATTCTAAATATGTAAACAATCTTTACAGTATGGTCAAGCGTCACATGACGCTTAATTATAACTTTGTATGTTTTACAGAAAATTCTGCTGGTATTGATCCTGAGATTCATGTTAAGCCATTGCCTATTGTTACGGGCATTGAAGGATGGTGGTATAAGCCTTTCTTTTTTAATCCTGACCTAGGAATAAACGGAACTGTATTATTCCTAGATTTAGATTTAGTAATATTCGAAAACATGGATAAATTATTTGAATTTAATCCAGGAGAGTTTTGTATTATTAGAGACTTCAATAGAATACGAATTAAAAATTATGATAAATTTAATTCGAGTGTGTTTAGATTAGAGACAGGACAGCATCGACACGTATACGATGACTTTATTAAGGATCCAAAGTCTCACAGTCGTCGACACTGGGGTGATCAAGATTGGATGCGATACAAAATCAAAAAAGACTATACATACTGGCCCGATGAATGGATTCAAAGTTACAAATGGGAAATGCGCGGCAAGCCTAATATGGTATTAGATAGAAAACACGGAGGTAGAAACTTTGATCGCCCAGGTAATCCAAAAGTGTTACCTGACACAAGTATTGCTGTATTCCACGGCGATCCTAATCCTCATAAATGTCTTGATCCTTGGGTAGCGGAGAATTGGAAATGAATACAACTGTAAATATATTTGTAGTGCAAATAATTAATATGGACAGTAATTGGCCATACAAATTAGTAGGCGTATATAGTTCAAAAGAATTAGCCGATGCCGCTGGTATAAGAGCATGTGAAATGTGGGAAGAAGATGGCCGAATGACTCACACTGTAACAATTTTAGCATTAGATGATCTAATCAATGGGGTTGACAGATACGAACTTTGATGTTAGTGTATAAACACACATACAAAGGCACACAATGACTCGAACATTTCAAGTATATGCGCATCTCACCTTTTTAGGTTATGAGTATGCAGACTCTGCAGAAATTGCAATTTCCAAAACTAAAATGAAATACGGTCCTGCTGCGGCATGGAACTGTGCTGACTACACTGTAAAACTAATTGAATGGGACTGATATGAACGATTTAAAGTTTACTAACTGTGGCGACTTTATTAAAAGTCAAGAGATTGTAGAGCGTATCGGCTTTGCTTGCAAATACATGCATCCTAATCAACGTGCTAAGAAACAAATTTTAGAGGACCTGCAACGTCCGCTAAATACTCGGAGCACAACAGTTCAATGGCTTAACCGTCAAACTAAGACTGTTGCTGAAGAACGCTTGTGGGACATCATGGTCCATAACATTGCGTCATACAAAAGGTTGATTCAGTATGTTGGATCTCTTGAACCAGGTCTTCGTATGGTCCGATTGGGTAGCGATGTGCTTCCTGTTTATACCCAGCGTGACTGGAGCTATTTTTGGCAGCGCCCTGATGTGGTGGCATACTGCGAAAGAGAATTCGCAAAAGTTGGTGACGAAGCAAGAAGACTCGATGTTCGACTCTCCATGCACCCAGGCCAATTTACAGTCCTTGCTTCAGATAGTGAAGAAATTGTAGAGCGGTCAATTGAGGAGTTCGAGTATCATATCAATGTTGCACGTTACATGGGCTACGGTAAACAATTCCAAGACTTCAAGTGCAACGTCCACATCTCAGGTAGAAAAGGTCCAGCCGGTATCCAAGCCGCGCTTAAAAGACTCACCCCCGAAGCCCGTAATTGTATCACTATCGAGAACGACGAGAACAAATGGGGAATCGATGCATCCTTGTGTTTGGAGAAAGATGTGGCGCTGGTTCTAGACATTCATCATCACTGGTGTAACAGTGCAGGCGAATACATTGAACCAACAGATGATAGATTTAAAAGAATCATTGACAGCTGGCGTGGTGTGCGTCCTGCGATACATTATAGTGTAAGCCGTGAAGACTGTCTTGTTGATCAACGTCCAGACACAAAGCCCGACTTTCAAGTATTACTAGAACAAGGCTACAAGAAAGCAAAGATGCGAGCACACTCAGATTACATGTGGAATACTGCGGTTAATGACTGGGCATTAAGCTTTTTGCCGTACACTGACATTATGGTAGAATCCAAATGTAAGAACTTAGCAAGCATTGGACTTTATAAATACAATGAAGGAAAACAAGATGAGCCATATCAACAACATGTACGGACGCAAAGCCAAGACACTAGAGAGCCCGTCCTCGAATAAAAATCCAAACAGAGTTACTGGTGGACTTAGAGGGCAAGGATCAGATTCATATAAGATTATTGCGGAAGATGGTTCTACTCAAGAAATTCCTACACAAGCATATGTGCGTAGTTTAGAAGAGCAGTTGAAAAAACAGCGAGCAGCCATTAACGTATTAGAACGTAAGACTACTCGCCAAGAGTCAGAACTGACTACTATTAGAAACTTAATTAAGCGGACCTGATTGCTTTAATCACTGCCTCTTTATTCATGCTTGCATTTGCTTTGACTTTTTTCTCTTTAGCCAATGCTAGTAGATCACGTTTATTCATTGCGTCTAAACCGTCATCTTTCTTTGCTGCTTTTTTCGCCGCTGGTTTCTTTTCAGCTTTTGGCTTTGCTTCAGCTTTTGCCTTTGGTGCTGCTTTTTTAGCCGCTGGCTTTTTAGCTGCTGGTTTTTTAGCGGCAGGTTTTTTGGCCGCTGGTGCTGGTGTTGGCGCCGCAGGTGCTTCTGATGCTGCCTCTGCTGGTACAATACCTAGCATTTTTCCTAACCAATTAAACATAGTATTACTCCTTCACTTTGTGTAAATACATTATAAAGTAGTTAGCAAAGAAGGAGAAGATGAATGGTGAAGAAATGGATTAAAGAAAGAATCAACGAACGATCAACACGAGATGGTGCTGTTCTAGTAGGTGCAGGTGTTGCATTTTTAATATTCAAACCTATTGCAAGTTTAGTAGCATATGGAGCAATCGCATATGGTGCTTGGACTATCTGGAACAGAGAATGAGCTGGTTCCTAGTAGTTATATTTTCGCAAGGTTTTTATATGTTTGATAGCCCCGGTTTTGAATCTGAGATAGCTTGTAAAAGCTCAGTACAAGACAAACACCAAGTTAGCATTTGGCAAGAAGAGTTGAAGAACGAACTTGACTTTGCACCGAATGTTACTGAAATACAATGTGTTGACGGCGAAACCCGTATAAAAATCATGAGAAGCCAAGGAATTTATTCAGTTTAAAGTTTACCGATAGGTAAATCACTACTGGCACTTAAATTCCAAACTTGCTTACGTTCTACCCCCTTTCGTTGGGCGAAACGTTTAACATCGCAATTACTACATACGTGGAAGTAATTATTATTTAAACGCTTGGGATCCATACTGCCTCTATCTCTCACAAATTCTTCGTTGCAAGAATCACACCTTAACAAAATCATTGTTTTAGTACGATAATATGCATGTTCCTTGCCGGTTTTACTTTGGCGCACATGCTTAGTTTTTTTCTCTGTCTTACCTAAATACATAAGTATATTTACATTAAGATTATAAAAAATAGCCATAAATATTAGAGAGGATTATTATGAGTATACTAACTTTAACACCAGCAGCACAAGCACAAATCGATAAACTTTGTGACGAAAACGAATGCTACGGCATTAGTTTGAACATTAAAGGCGGTGGCTGTGCTGGCTTTGAGTATGAATGGGGTACAGTAGCACTACCAGCAGACTTACAAGACGATGACGAAGTTGTTAAAACTGCAAACAATTGTAGTTTTATAGTAGGCGCTCACAGTCTAATGTTTTTAATCGGAACAGAAGTAGATTATGTGACAAGTCTAGTAGGTAGTAACTTTGAAATAAGAAATCCAAATGCACATTCGTCGTGTGGTTGCGGCGTAAGTGTAAATTTTGATATGGATAACATACCACAGTTTTAAAGGAACAAACGATGGCTAAGAATACAATTGATATAGGTACTGAAGGTAACGACGGTACTGGTGATAGCATTAGAGAAAGTTTTAATAAAGTAAATCAAAACTTTACTGAGTTATATGCAGTATTTGGTGTAGAAGGATCTATTAGTTTTACAGACTTATCAGACACTCCAGATACATTAATTGGAGAAGTTGGAAAATTACCAGTTGTTAACCAAGAAAGTAACGGTATAGAATATAGAAGTATTGTAAGTAACAATGCACTTAATGGTAGCAATGATACCATTTCTATTACATATACAGAAAATGGTGAAATTGCACTTACAGTCGAAGGCACTAATATATCACAAGATAGCACGCCATCGCTATCAGCGCCGTTTGATGCAGGCAACCAACCAATAGCACGAGTGCGTGTTAGTGAAGCAGCAGTTGAAGAATGGAAACAAACACACTCAGGTGATATTACAATTGAAGATCTAGTTATTGACAAAAGATTTGCAGATGCAACTTACCAACAGCGTTTAACACTTGGTGGAGAAATTAGACTAGATGACGAGCCAGCAACCAACAACCACACAGTTTCAGTAGAAGGATTTACAACTCTAGCAGGAGATAGCGGAGGCAATCTTACTATTACTGCACACGGATTAGATTTTACATATACCGGAGTTGGTTGGATATTTACAACCGACGGTGACACACCAACAGCAGTTGACGAAAACGGTGCATCAATTGCGTTCCTTAACGGTGGCACATATTATAGTAGAATCCGCGATGTGGATACAATTAGTTTACATCCCACAAAAGAAAATGCCATCACTGGTGATAACAAAATCTTCTTATCAGGCGGTACAGGAAATGTTACTCTTACTGATGCAGATCACGATTCGTCGCTTATGGGCAATTGGCTAGACAGTGTACCACTACCTAGAAAATCAGTAGTACGCAAACAAGGCGATGTAATGGAAGGTGTACTTACACTTGCTGATCACCCCGGTGCAATTAGCGGTGCTGGAACTCCAGCTGGTCCTGACGATTTACAAGCAGCAACAAAACTATATGTTGACAATATGTCGCCAGACAGCCAAATTAATATCTTTGTATCTACATCAGGTGATGATAGACAGCAAAATACACCAGCAGGTAGCGAGGGACGTTCGCCTGCATATGCATATAGAACAATTAATGAAGCTCTTAAGAAAGCAGAAGAAGTTATTATTGCTGCTCCTTACGAAGCAGGACCATATAAACAAACCATAACATATAATGATGGTTTAGGCAATTCAGAAGTTCTTACCCAAGGTGTAAACAGTAGTATTTCCAATAGAGGAAACGCCAAGGCATTACTTACACTAAACAGAATATTTTTACAACGTGAAGTAAGTGCATTTGTTGCAGCTACCTATCCTAACTTCGATTATGATATTGAAAGATGTGAAAGAGATGTTGGTCTAATTATCGACAGTATTGGTTTAGATATTATTCGTGGTAACGATGCTAACTATCTATCTCGCTGGGCAGCTATTTCATATTACGGCACAGTGTCAGGCAAACGAGCAATAGGCGAACAAAAAAATCAAACGCTTGCTGCTATGGCATATTTACAATTATTAATGAGAGACTATATTGTAGCAAATCAAGTTATACCTTCACCATTCCAAGCAAGATTTACACAAGAAATTAATGTAGCACTTACTCCTGATGCAAGTGCAGCAGGTACAATCAATGACAGATTTGTTGATATCTTTGATATTCTAAATAACGGCGTTTTACAAATGTCACAAATTAAAGATGGTATTGATAATTATGTAATAAATTTATCAAACGGTAGTTTAGGTAATGTTGACCAAGCTGATCCAACAAATAAAGATATTATTCCTGGTAAAGTTATTATTGGTAAAGAGTCAGGCGCAATTGGTAGAATTATTAGTTATACTACTGCTACTGAAGCAAGTAGCTCATTTGATTCTGCTGAATTAGAACTACTTGAGCCAATTGAATTCTTATCAGGAGAAACATTAGCATACGGTAATATTGTAAGAGAAACACAGGTAACACTCAAAGTTGAGAGCGGAACTTACGAAGAAGATTTACCGTTACGTGTTCCTCAGAACGTATCTATTGTTGGTGATGAATTTAGACGTTGCTTGGTAAGACCTAAGAATCGTATTTCTCAATCAAGATTATCACAAATTTTCTTTTATAGAGACAATGAATTTGATACACTAGTTTTAGGCGCAAGTAATATTACTGAATTAGTTGAAACTGAATATGACACAAGTGGAAATGTTACTCGTGCTTCTGCCGTTGGTACATATAACTTGACTGACAGTGACTACACTACTAACGGATTTGGGTCTGAAGCAGTATTCCAGGCAGTAGTTGATGGCACCGGTGAAGTGACTGTTACAATTACAGATGGTGGACAAAACTTTAGAGCAGGTGATTTAATTACACTGCCAGATAGTGTGCTAGGTTCGTCAGGTGCTGATGCAATTGTAATGACAGTAGACACTGTGCCTAACGGGATTGAATATTTAAACCCAAGAACAAATACAGTTGATGGTTACTTTGGTAGACATTATCTAAAAGATCCAGCAGCACCTCAATCTACAGGCGATGGCTTTATTAATCCTGGTGACTGGGTAGTGCAAGCAAAGGCACTTATTGATAACCAAGAATTTATAGTCGAGCAAACAGAAAATTGGATGCTAGATAATTATCCTGCTTTAGTTGGCACATATGTTAGTTCTACTCTAAAACATGATATAAGAACAATGGTAAAATCATGGATACACGACTTGCAAAACGGCGGCTTAGAAATGTCGCTAGAGCAACAGGGTATCTGGGGTGAGATGATATCTACCTACAGTGCATTTACTACAGAACTACAAGCAGCAATTGGATATACTGCAACATTAATTAAAGAAATTATAACAGGTGCAGTAACAGCAACTTACGGTGCATCACCTATATATACAGTAGACTTGTTCTACGGAGATATTACGCCAACATCTTGGGTCGGAAACAACAGTTATCAGAAGAACGCATTTATTCAAGCACAGGATGGTGCTAATACAGTATACTACAAAGCATTTAAAACTCATATCAGTAGTGATACATTCAGTGTTGAGGAAAGAGATACTTATTGGACACTCGTTAATAGTGTAGAAGACATTATTGATGATTTTACAAATCTGTCACTACATGCATTTAGTTCTGGATATAATCCGCCAAAACATAACAAAGACATCGATGTGTTCCTAATGAATGACGGTACTATTTTAAGAAATATTACTGTGCAAAGACAAGGTGGATTTATGTGTGTATTAGATCCAGAGGGACAAATCCTTACACGCTCACCTTATATTCAAACTGGTTCAAGTTTTTCACAGTCACTTAACAAGCAAGCATTTAGAGGTGGATTGTTTGTTGATGCGTTCTGCGGTAACAGTGCATTAGAAGTTACTGATGCTGTAAGTCCGTTTAGATTGACTGTAAAAAGTTTACCAGGACAAGGCTTGTTTATTAGACGTCCACAAACTCCTAGTCCGTTTTATATTGATGGCAGACGTTTCCAAGTAAACAGTGTTACTAATTATAATGCAGATGAAGGTACAGCAACACTTATATTAGATAAAAATTCTAATCCAAATAGCGAATCAATAGGACAAGGATTTACAGGTGTTACAAGTTTAATCGGCGGGGTTGACTTAGATAGTGCGACAGAAGGTACGCCAATTGCAATTACATTACAAACTGCTGGTAACAGAAGTATGCTAGGTAATGACTTTACACAGATTAACGACTTAGGTTATGGTCTTGTTTGTGTAAACGGTGGTATATCAGAAATGGTTAGTATGTTCACATATTATTGCTGGGCATCATATTATAGTAAAAATGGTTCTGAGATTAGATCACTAACAGGCTCAAGTTGTTATGGCGAATACGGACTTGTATCAGAAGGCGCTGATCCAAACGAAGTTCCAGATAGAATTTTCTTAGCAGAGGATTTAGTAGAACCTGCAAAGACATTTAAAGCTGATTTGATATTAGAAATGCCAACAGGTGTAAGTGTCGCAGCCGGTGACACAATTACACAGGATACTGCAACCGGAACTGTAGTTGTAGGAACATCAGGACAATACATTTATCTAAAAGATGTTGACGGTACATTTAACAATAGTGAGGCACTTAGCGGCGGCTTAGGTACACCGGTTACTGTTGATGCATTAGGTTTTTCTAATGCAGTAGAATCGTTATCTGTTTATGTTTATGATGTAGCAGGCATTCCTGCTTCAAGAGGTGAAGTTGATGTTTACCATCCGGTACTTGACAGAATTGACAGATACCTAGTAACTAATGTAGAAAAAATAGATACCCACGTAGTTGGTAGATTTAACGATGTTTCTTTCTCTCAAGCACCAGTATCTGGATCTAGTGCAAAGATCAACATACGCAAAACAAGAAGTGCTTATGTTCCTGAAGTTGTGCTAGGTGGTACAGGCTATAGTGAAGAAGATACATTTACAGTATTGGGTTCTAATTTAGGGGGTACTGATAGTTTAAACGATTGTACTTTTAAGATTTTAGAAGTCGATAACGGTGAATCAGGAGGAGATGGTGTAATCACTGCACTTGAAACTGTCGCAGGTACGCCGTTTGTTTCGAGTGATGATGCAGTGCCTGTTGTAGACGGTACTATATACAAATTAAACTTTGGTACTGGTTCTCAAACTGGTAATGAAGGTTCATTCAGTAAAGACGGGTTAGCCGAGGTTGTCGATTTTGGCGCATACGTAGATTATAGACGTAATAGTATTTTTATACTTGATGATGTTTCTAGTATTAACACATTAAAAATTCGTCCAAGTACTGCTATTATCTTTGACGAAGATCCTAAGACAGTTTATAGATCTATTAGTTTCCAAAAAAGTAACAGTGTAGGAAATCTACTAACAGAAACACAAACTGCTTTAGGCATTGACACAGTATATGATTATGTAAGATTAATTATTGATCAAACAAAAGCAACTGATGCAATTAGTCTATCGCTTAATGCACAAGGAGTGCCGTTATCAGGAGGCACTACAAAAGGCGCAACAGTTGACGACACAACTCTTGCTATACAAGTAACTGCTGACGATAATGAAATTTATAGATTAAACAACAATACTAAAACTCCAGTATCACATAGACCAGCAGGTACAAATGCAGATACATATCAAACTCCACTAATGTTTACATGGAAAGGTAAAAAGTTTTATGCATTTAACTATAGAACAGTAAGATTAGACGGCGCACTTGAGAAAGAAGCTGCTCCAGAATTTTGGACTATCAGTGGCAATGAATATGCTCTTGTAGACATTGAAGAAGTATTAGACGACAGCGGAAACGCAGTTACTATTAATGCTGGACACACCGGTAATGGTATTCCTGAAACAACTATTGTTCCAGGAGATTCGGTAACTTTAAGATGTGGTTTACAAGCAGGCGCCAACGGTGATGTAACAGTAAACATTAGTACCACAAGAGCAACAGGACACGATTTCTTAAATGTTGGCTCAGGTGGATTTAACACAAGTAACTATCCAAATGTTATTTTTGGTGCTCCACGAGAAGCATCACAGCCTAATGAAGTAGACGAGCGTACAAAAGGTCGTGTGTTCTACGTAAGTACAGACCAAAACGGTATCTTTAGAGTTGGTAAATTCTTTAGTGTTGACCAAGGTACTGGTGCTGTTAGTTTTGAAGCAAGTATTGCTCTTTCAAATGTTGACGGTATTGGATTTAAGCGTGGTGTTGTTGTAAGTGAATTTAGTTCAGATGATTCAATGGCAGACAACGCATCGGATGCTGTTCCTACAGAAAGTGCAACACGCGGTTATGTTGACAGAAGGTTAGGTTATGACCTCAACGGTAACCTAGTGCCAAACCCATTAGGTCCAAGTGTATTGGCTGCAAACGGCAGTATTCCGATGTCAGATGACTTAAACGCTGCTAACAATAGAATTACTAATTTACAAAATCCGATTGCAGATAAAGATGTTGCTAACAAATATTATGTAGATGCGATTACAGGTGAAATAGATTCTATTCGTGGACTAAAAGATACAACTATTACTCCGACAGTTGACGCAGCTGAATTAATATCTGCTAGTGGATATAAAATTATCGAAGTTGACTTAGCATTTGTTAATAATGGACCATTCCAGATAGGCGATACAATTACTGGTAGTCTTTCGAGTGCTACTGGTGTTATTGTTGATGTATATGCAAAGACACGAGACAATGAAGATGCATCATTAGATCAAAACCATTTGGCAATTGTATACACACCGACATCAGGAACTTTCACTACTGGTGGCGCATCTGGTAAAGATATAGTTTCAGTTACGGGTGGCGCAAGTTGTATCGCAGTAGAAGGTCCACACGATGAGTGGATGAATACTAAATTTAATGCAGCAGCAGATATTACTGTAAGTGTGTCAAGAACTGTAACAAGTAATGATGATAGCCTTGACGGTAATATTGACGAGTCAGAAATAATCGAACGAGCATTAACACTTGATTTACAGATCAATCCGGATACTATTAAAAACTCTGATGTTAAGTCTGATGCAGCAATTGCTCAAAGTAAATTAGATTTAAATGCAGCCACAACTTTTGCCACAGCAGGTGATGTAGATACAACTAACTTAGGTGTAGCAGCATTTGATGATACTGAATTTACTGCAACTAGTGGTTTTGTTGAATTACAAACTGCTACTGATGAGACAACAGGTATCGACCCTGTTAAATTTACGCATGTAAATAATGACACTTTACTAGGTCGTGCAGAAGATCCAGTATTAGACCCTGCAACAGGGCAAGTAATCAGTGCAGTGCCAAATTTCGGAGCAATAGCAACTGTGTCGTTTGCTGATGTTGCAGACCGAGGCGGTGCGATACTACATACAGACTTTGACGATGCTGATTTAGGTGTCATGACTAGAAGCGGCACAGCTAACGGTAATGAATATGATATTGTTGCGTTTACTGATCAACCTACAGAAAACACTATTGTAAAACGTACAGCAACAGGCGGTGTAAGAGCACAAGAATTAGTACTAGGATTAACTGATACTAGTGTAATTTTATCAACAGACGGTACAACAATAAACTTCACTACTCCGGCACAAGGCACAATTTTAAGTGCAAATGGCGTCGGAGGCAGTGTAAAAATTAATGTAGAAGGTACAGTAGATCTTATCGGTGACGGTGGCGCACTTAGTGATTTTACATCAAGTGAATTAAAGACAAACTCTAATGACTTTGAAGATGCTAGATCGTTAGCAGCAAGTTGGATGTATACAAACTTCTTAGAAGCAGCTAATGAACGTAACACTGCATCAACTGGTATTTCGATTGGTGCAGGGTCAGGCTTTACATCCGCAGGCGAAGTTGCATTAGTTGTTCCTAATTCAGCCGACGACGGAACAATTGCTCCGTTAAAAGTAGACACAACTAGTATATTCCCTGATACAACTTCTACAGATGAAAATACTGGTTACGATATTGGTAAAACTACAGCGGTATATAATAGAGTTTACGCAAGAGAATTTATCGGTGCTATTAGCGGCGCAACTGAAGGCGATGTAACTGGGGACTTAACTGGTGATATTTTTAGTGGTCCAAATAATTCAGCTAGTACTAGTAAAGTATTAGAAAATGGAGTGCTAGGCGATGTATCTGCAGATGTTACAGGTAGCTGGTTCTTAGGAGATATTAAGAACGAAGCTGGAACAACAGTTTTAGATGTAGGTAATGGTTCTGAAGGTGCAATACTTACTGGACAGGTTACAGACATATCAAACTTTAACACTGCTAATTTGTCAGAAGGCACTAGCAACTTTTATTTTACCGACACTAGATGGCAAACCGCTATGGAAGGTGTTACGTTATCTACATCAGCAGGAACTACTGCTGGTGCTTCTTATGATAAAGCTGCAAATACATTGTCAATTACCTTCCCAGATATTGGGTCTAACGATAGTACTGCTGATTCAACAAGCACTCAAACAGGTGCACTAGTAGTAGCAGGCGGCGTTGGTATTGCTAAAAATCTTAATGTAGGTGGCAGTCTAGAAGTTGGTGCAGACAATGCTGAAGTCTTTAAAGTTGACAAAACAACTGGCCTAGTTGAAACTAAAAACATTGTTCCAGTTAATGGTGATGGCGAAACTGAAACATATAATATTGGTACTGCTACAAACAAATACAATGAAGTAAATGCAAACTTGTTTAGAGGTACAGCACTAGAAGCTTATTATGCTGACCTTGCAGAAAACTATGTTGCTGATGCAGGGTATGAGCCTGGCACTGTGCTAGTATTTGGCGGCGAAAAAGAAGTTGCAATGACTGACAGATTTAATGATCATAGAGTAGCAGGTGTTGTATCTACAGATCCAGCATACTTGATGAACTCACACTGTGAAGGCCAATTTGTAGCTGCTATTGCAATGCAAGGTAGAGTACCATGTAAAGTGCTTGGTAAAGTAGAAAAGGGTGATATTCTTGTAACAAGTGCAACACCTGGATATGCTATTGTTAACAACGATGCAGCAGCAGGTAGAATTATCGGTAAAGCACTAGAAAATAAAACAACAAATGACAAAGGCGTTATTGAAGTTGTTGTAGGTAAACACTAAGGAGGGCATTGTGGAGATAAATACAATACGAGATAGGATAAGATATCATGGCTAACAGATTTCCGCTAATTTTAGATACAAGCGACACTAACACAATTAAAGAGATCCCGCAAGGCGATAGCTTAAATTTAGCAGATGTCTCTATATCCAATGCACAAGATATTGAAAGCTTGGGCACAATATCTGCACCGCAAATGCGTATATCAGATGTTGATGTTACACCTGCAAATTATTTAAAGAAAAGTGGTGATTTAGCTACATATGGCGGGCAGCAATTTAAATTTTTAAGAGTAGCTGCTAACGGAACAAGCATTGAATTTGTAGGCATTAACGAAGCAGGATTATTTAACGGTGAGTACACAGGAGATTTATTTCCTAATGCTGATCTTAACCATAAAGTTGGTTTAGCTGACAAAAGATTTGCAGAAATAAATGCTGGTGTTGTCAAGGGCGACTTACAAGATGCAAATGGTAATGTAACATTTGAATATGATAACGGCGTGTTCTACATTATGGAAAGTGGCAAGCGTAGAAAAATGATATCAGAAACTAGAGCAGTTTTAATGAGCATACTCTTTTAAGGAATAAAAATGAGTCTTTTAGAAATTAACATAGGCGGTTACGCAAACGACGGAACAGGTGATGATTTAAGAGAAGCCTTTAACAAGGTAAATCTTAATTTCCAAGAACTAGATCTAAGAGATGATGAGTCAACAACTGCATCTAATATGGGTGCAATTGGTGAAGGTATTTTTGCAAAAAAGCTAAACTATGATTTACAGTTTAAAAAATTATTTGCAGGCCCAGGAATTAATTTAACTGCAAATGACGAGCGTATTACTATTGAAGCTGAGAGTAATATCAAAAGCCTACTAATGCTGTCAGACAGTGGTTCACACAAACTTACCGAAGTAGCAGCATTTAATGTAACAGGCGGCTCAGGTATAATAACTAGTATTACCGGTAATGTTATGACTGTTGCTAGTACATTTACTGCGCTAGAACAAGATACTACACCTCGACTAGGAACACACTTAGACGCACAAGGTTATAATATTGCAACTGTAGGTGTAATAGATGCAAATATGTTTAACGGTACACATACTGGTAATTTGCTTGCACAAGACGGAACAATATTAGTAGACCATGTTAACAAAGCAATAAATGTTGAGCTAGGCGGACTAACAAATGTTAACCTAAGCAATGCGCCACAAGAAGGCGATGCACTTGTTTATAAAAGCGGAGAATGGGTTGCCGATGCAGTAGCAGCAGCAGCTTCGGGTGAGAACTTTGGCGGTATTATTGCTACGTCATTTGCAGAAATTGAGGCGCAAGCAAAGGTGTACAATATGGGCACAATTAATGCTGATACAGTTAATATTGATCTAGGAACAATCGTATAAATTCCGATAAATATATAAAAGGAATAAGATATGAGCGTACAACTATGGAATATTTCCAATGGTCAAGAACTTAAAAAATTAATAGAAAACACCACTGTAAATGTACTATTACCGGTATCTTCTTCATATGACATTGACACAGAAGTAATTGCAGGTACTTTGCCGCCTGGTCTTACACTCACTAATAATAAGATTACAGGAACAGTGCAAGAAGTACAATACGATACTGTTTTTAAATTTGTAATTAGAGCTTACTACGCAGGATTCTTCGAAGACAGAACATTAAATTTAGTAATCACAGGCCCAGACGAACCTGAATGGCAAACAGCAGCAGGATTATTACCTGTTGGTGCTAACGAAACATACTTTATTTTAGACAATGAACTAATTGACTATCAGCTTCTAGTTGATGATCCTGATATTGCTGCTGGCGACGAGCTTGAATTTTATATTGCTAACGACGATGGTGTATTACCTCCAGGACTAACACTTACTCCTGAGGGTAGAATCCAAGGTATATCCGAGCCATTACTCAGTCTAGATAGAAAGCTAAGAGATGGCGGCTATGATCAGTTTCCGTTTGGTGATATGCCTAGTGACTATGGCATTAGACCTACTAATGGTTACGGCAGTTATTTCTTTGACTCGCAGCCTTGGGATTATTTTGAGGACATCAATATTCCAAAAAAATTAAATAGACACTATCCGTTTGCTGTAACTGTGTCTGATGGAGAAACTGAAGTACGCCGTGAATTTACAGTGTATCTAGTAGGGGATGATTTTCTAACTACAGATAACATCTTAATGGAAGCCAGTACTGGTGTGTTTAGAGCAGACAATACAAATGTAAGAACTCCAACTTGGATTACTCCGAGAGACTTAGGTTATCGTAGAGCTAATAATAATACTATTATCTATCTTGATGTTATTGACACTGACACTATACAAGGCACAGTGTCTTATAGATTAGTGGACACTAACGACGATGGATCAGTTAGCAAACTGCCGCCGGGTTTAACACTAAGCAGTTTCAACGGTGAGCTATCAGGGACAATTCCGTATCAGCCTGCTATAACAAAAGAATATAAATTTACAGTAAACGCATCTCGTTTTGTTGGTTCAACTGAATATGTTACACAAACATTATTTGTACACGAAGACACTATGCGAGGTTTAAATAAATTTAAAGTTAATAAAAATACAGAAAGCAATGTGCTTGAACTATTAGGTAAAAATATTTTTGTAAATGAATCGCTTTATAAAATAGTAGGTATTAATACCACTAACCAAAACTATGACGAACTTACAATTGATAGTGCATTAGGATCGCAAGAGATATTACAAGTGTTTAACACGGCTAATTCAGGACAAAATTATATCGATATACTTACCGTCACTCAGAGGGTAGAACAATTTTACTTAAATCGTTCACTTACATTTAATAGTAATGCATATAAGATTGAAGACTTTGGTGCATTTAAAATTTATGAACTGTATAGCGAAAGTTTGAATCCTGCTGATGTAACTGCACTTGTAAATGCTATTAATACTGAATTTGGTGACGTATCGGCAACAGTAGAAATTAAACAATCTAACACATGGTGGTTAACACTACAGAAAACATCTTATACTGATTCAATTGAACGAATTGAAAATGCACTAAATGCAGCTTCGCTTACTGATAGTTCAGCACCTTTAATAACAGTAGCAGTTCCAAAATTTAATAGAATATTTTTAGATCAAAATCTTACAAATCAAGTTTTAAAAAATGCGCAAATCGGATTGTCGTTGCTAAAGGATGATACAGTCTCTAAAACTTATGTATCGTCTGCAACAAACAGTATTACACAACCTAGTAAAGACAAAACATTTGTGCTGAATGTTATAGGAGAAATTGACAGTAGCATTAAATGGCTGACTGACATTGATCTAGGCACAATTAAAACTAAACTTCCGTCTTATAAATTTATTGAAGCAGAAACTACGGTACCAGATATTCCAATGGTATACTTTTTAAAAGCAGGTACATTACCGCCTGGTATAACACTTTCGTATAGAGGTGACCTAATCGGTGTTCCAACAACAGCTGGCGAATATACATTTACCGTAGAAGCAAAAGATCGTATTGATACTATTGCTATTACACGACAATTTAAGTTAACTGTAAAAGAAAATGATCCAAAAGATTATACTGATGTAATTGCAAAGCCATTACTGCCTATAGAACAACGTGACGCCTTTCAAGCGTTTGTGCGAGATGCTGATGTATTTCCGCCAGCACATATCTATAGACAAAACGACGAAGCATTCGGTATACGTGATAGTGTAGAAGTACTAATTTATGCAGGCATTGAGAAATCCGATGCTGCAAAGCATGTTGCTGCGGCTGCTAAAAATCATAAACGTAAGAAGTATAAGTTAGGCGCACCTGCGAAGGCATTTGCTGCTGAACCTGGCACAAGAGATAGTATCTACGAGATTGTATATGTTCCTGTGATAGATCCTTATGAAACTACAAAAGGAAAAACAAAGGCATCATTTACCAAAAACAATAGTAAAAAAATTACAGTCGATAGTGTGCAATATGCACTAATGGATGATAACACACGCCTAGGGCAAGGTGCTGAAGCATTACCAGTTTACTCACGTGAAATTGTAAAAATGGTATTTGAGAATTTTAACAGCAATCTTGTAATACAGACTAGAGACAGTAATGTAAAAGTAAGCACTGACAACAGTGATATTGAAGTTGAAGTACGTTCAGGACAAGAATTATCAGTTGTACTTACCCGAACTGATGCGGATCCTATTCGTATACGCCCTGTAGGAAATACTATTAAAACAGACAGTGACGCAATCCAAATTAGTCAAACAACTGATAGCAAAAAATATATTTCTAGTATTGAGCATATGAGAGATAATATTGCTGCAATTGGTGGTACTGATACTGAGCAATTACCGCTATGGATGCGTACACCACAAGACGGATATCAAGCCTTAGGATATGTCAGTTGCATACCGCTATGCTACTGTAAGCCAGGCACAGCAGATGATATCTTAAACAGAATCAACAATAATTCATTTAATTTTAAAGATATAAATTTAGAAATCGACAGATACACAATAATTGACGCTACGGATGGACAGGAAAAATATGTACTGTTCGCCAATTATCAGTTCAACGTATAACGGATAAATATAAAAAAGAGGATCGCAAATGGCAAGCCAAATAGACACAACTGGAATTGACGCACTTTATCCGAGAGCAGGTCAAAACAATGACTCACAAGGTTTTAGAGATAACTTCAGTGGGATTGTTACTAATCTAAACACAGCTCAAAGCGAAATTACTGCATTACAAAACGAAACATTCAGACTAGACGCAACTAATAATTTTAACGGCTCATTAATTGTAGATTCTAATATGCGTATTATGACGCAAGTGTCGTATACTAGCACTATAGATAACAGTACACATGATATTGATTTTACAAACGGGCATTACCAAAAATTTACAGTAAATTCTAATCTTCCAGAGTGTACTATTAATTTTTCAAACTGGCCAGTTTCGCCTCGCTATTCAATGTTACGCTTAGAGCTAGAAAGCTCTGCAAAAGTAAACATGCTATTTACACCCCCTGAAGGAACAGAATTAAAATTAGACTATAATTGGCCTAAAAAAGTATTACTACGTCCTGAGCCAGTTGTACTAGAATTTTATACATACGACGGTGGTGCTACAATATGGGGCAGATACTTATATAGAAGCTATACGCCAGAAACACATCCATATGCTAATGCTGAGGGCGACGAACTAGTAATCTTTAATGTTACAATCAAAGACGGTGGCGCTGGTAATCAAGAAATATTTTTCCTAGATGATCAACCAGTTAACGAAACCCCAGAGTTGTACTTTACGCCCGGATCTCGTTATAGATTTATTCTAGAGCATGTTAGCAACGCTTCTGCACCGTTACGCTTTAGTACAGCACCTGATACAATTGTATCCGACGGTGACACAAATACAATAGTACCATATACTGAGGGCGTAGTAATTGACGGCGTTGCTGGTGATCCTAATGCATATGTTGAGATTGAAATTACTGAAACTACTCCATTACCGTTGTATCTATATGCTGAAGAACAACCAAACGGATTAGATACAAGTAAAATTGGCATGGAACTGGCGATCACTGCTAACCCGTCATACGTAAGAATTAAAATTGCAAACAAACTACAAGATGCAGACGAAGATACATATATTATTGCCGAAACAGACTACGAAGCTGACAACGATGAATTAGATTTTTACATTGCTAATATACATAGAATGCAATTAAAAGATGCTTGTCTAAGATTACTTGAAGGTACTAAACTATGCATCGAAGATACTAGTCCAGATGCTGTAACAGTCGACGGCGGCGTAAAAATTAGCGGTGATTTAGAAGTCGGTGGGGATATTATTTTTAATCCTGATTTAAGTCAAAGCACTATAGATACATGGACACAGCCAAATGAGGCATTAACTAATACACTAATTATAGACGAATCAGTAAATATATCAAATTATAAAATTGGAAAGACTCTAAGAATTTTAGGCGTTAGTGCTGATTCAACAGTTGAATCAGGTGCAGGTTCTGCTATTCAAAATGTTGAAAGAATCGGACTACAGGATATAGTAACAACAAGCGAAACTCCATCTGAAATTACTAACCCAGAATTATACACAAGTGTTCTTTACAAGATAGCCGAAATGGATTTTATCACAGGAAAGATTTCACCAGCAACAGCAGAGAGTAGTGTAAATATTATAAAAACTGACTTTAAATTAAATCCTAGCGAAAGTCAAAGCGTAATCGGATTTAACTTAAACAACAACATAAAATTAACTCTTCGTAGAACAGATGTAAATAAAGCTATTCTAATTTATAGAAAAATTGAGGGAGTTGAAACTACCTTTGGATTGCTTACTGTGCTTGGACCTAAGGATCTTACTACTGCAACACAAGATATTATGTGGATAGACTTTTATGATTATGACTTAAATCCATGGAGTAATAAAACTGATAAAAATTCTTATAATGAATTAAGTGGAATCTTACATGTACCAATTACTGCACCAACAACTGCATCATATGGCTGGGATTACGCAAAAATTACTGCTGTTTCAGGATCTACTGTAATATTAGATAAAAACTTTTACCATAATGAATCTATTACAACTATCATCGACGATACTGAAGAACTACAGGATTTAATTAATACTAGATCTACAACTGGTCTTAATTTCTTAGATATTGAAAACAGAAGACATTATGTATCAAAACTTTCTGTTCCGCCCGGATTTAGTATTACAGGTAAAGGTAGAGAATCAAAATTAATTAAGCAGTACTGGAGTACAGACTTTACAAATAATGATAATCATGTTATTAAACCTAAAATAATTACAGGTGAAGATAGTTTATTTAATAATGTAAGTATTGAGAAAATAAAGATTGACGGTAACTTCTTGAATCAGTATCTGTTACAAGATAATACTAATACAGCAGTTCATAGAAATTATGCAATTTACCTCTATGGATCAAGAATTATATTTGAAGATTTAGAATTATCAAATATAGTCGGTGGCGGCTTATTTTTATACAATACATTTAATGACCAAATTGTTACTGAAAAAGTTACTATTAAAGATAGCATTATTGAAAACGGTTGTGCTAGTTATAGATACGATACGTATTCACCAATTGCAGCAAGAGAGATTAGAAACTCAAAAGTGTTATCAACTACAATGAAAAACTTTCCAGCTGCGGCAGACTTTACTGCAACAGATAAATCTTTAATTATTACTAACATTATCGATAACTGCGGAAGTGGACTTTTAACTTATGGTAGTGTTAATACTATTTACAATCCTAATATCTTGCTAGGACCTTCGGGTTCTGAATTCCTTCCAGTAGCAGATATGCTAAACACTGAATATGACAGTGTAAATATTTTGATTGAGAAAGATATTGACTTTAATAGTTATAAAGGACTATACCAAGAAAACGGCGTAACATTTGATCTTACTGCAAATAATATAGAAGTTGTTGGGGTTATTAATCAATTAAATAAAACTGCTACATTAGAAAGTTTAGGAGTTCAATACGATGACTTGATTCAAATTGACGAATTAGGGTCAGGCAATAGCGTTGGTGAGTTTAGTTTTAGAATTGTTGCAAATAGTGTTAACACTATTTTACAGACAGACGAAACTGTGAAAAGAGTAGCAACTGATGCTGTGCCAAACGCAGACTATAATCCAAATTATGTCGGAATGGTATATAGACTTATCGCTACTGAATATGTTCCTAAAAGTGGAATTACTAAGGTTGACACATTAAGTGTACCTAGTAGACAGTTAAATGTTACAGTTGAAGATTCTGCAAAATTTAGATTAAATGACGTAATAAAATTAAACAGTAGTAGTTTAAATAATACTTCAGCTGATGATGCTGATATTACTACAAAAGAGGCTACAGTAGTAGCGATAAATACAGTATTAAAAATAATAACAGTAGAATATGGTGTAGGTGATTTAAACGGCAATGTAACTCAACCAGGATCGTCTGTTTCAAACGGTACTGTAGATTTAAAGAATAGATTTGTTCTAGTAAAAGGGAAGATTAACTAATGTCAAGTGTTAACAATATAAACAATAACAACTATGTGGTCAATGTAGGACGCACAACACCAGTTGATCCGGGGCCACAGCCTGCTAGTAAATCAATTCCAGTAGTTGTTTCTACAGACCAAGAAGCAGTGCCAGTTGTAGAACAAAATAAAATTTTATCAGAAGTCAGTCTATCACTACTTGGTATACCTAGAGCTGAAGTAGCCTTAGGTATTTTTGCAGATGTTAATACATACGATGTTAATCCAAGCGAGTGGAGTAGTAGTCCTGAACAAAGACAAAGTGTAGCAGCGGCAGAATTAACATCCTATACTGGTGTTCCAGGTAAGCAAACTACAGGTATTAGTCACCTTCCGGAAGAATCGGGTGCGCTAGTAGAAGCAGGTGCTGACGAAACTGCGGTGTTAACTAGTAAACGTTTTTTCCGTTATCAGCCAGGTCGTGTTAGTGCAGCAACTTTTGGTATTAAAAGTTCAACAGCAGTTGGTGCGTTAAGTTCAAGTCGTGCTGCGGTAAGAAATCCTACAATTAAAAAGTATGGCATTTTTGATAAGTTTGATGGATATTATTGGGAAACAAGAGACACTGCACAAGGTGATCAGTTCGCAGTTGTACGTAGAACACAAAGTATTATTAGATCTAATCCTTTAGAGTTTGGCAACGGTCAACTTGATGATCATGCACTTGCTGGCAAACCGCCAGCGTCTACACCATCTATTAATATATCGTTTACAGCAGCTTCTAAGTCATTAACAAAAGGCAGATTTACAATTGTTGAAAATGCAATTACAAATCCAAGTCCTGGTAAAACATATTATGATACACTAGATGCAACTAATAAAGCCAAATGCGAACGTGATATGGATTTAGCAATTGACTCATATGTTAACGATTTGCGTTACGGAGGCGATGCTTATACAAGTGTTAACGCTACAACTTATAGAACTTCAGATGGTGCAAACAATGTAGGCGAGGCAGCATTACATACTGCGCTTACTGCTGAAATTAAAACTTATTTAGATGCACTTGGCGAAACAGTTGCTAGTGCAAAAACTGACACATTAGGTGCAATCACAAGTGGCGGTGCCGGTGGTACACAACCTACAATTGCAAACATTATTTGGCCTACACAACAGTCTAAATTAACTGTTATAAAAACTGTGTATAGAAAATACTTAGGCTATTTAGTAAGTGTTAGTCAAACATATGACACTTCGGGCTATGCAGATTTAAATTATACTGATGCAGCAGCTTACGAAAAAGTGCTAAAATATAAATGCCTGAGAGATGTAAAATTTGCTGTTGATGCATATTTTGATGATATCATGGGCCAGGGTAATGCTGCTACTGTATATAATGCAAAAAGATATTATTTTAAAGATGGCGCAGCGGAAACTACAGATAGTGGTTTACAAGTTTACTCACAGACAGACAGTGGAGTAATTTCAGAAATTTCAAGACATACATATCTTAAAAAACTACTAGTTGGTGATGCTGCTGCGGGTTTAGCAGACGGTACTCAAGTAGCTGTAGAAGTAGCTGGTGCTGTAACTGCTACAATTATTGATAGTGTAGTAGATTTATTTGATATCGAAACAAATAAAACTGCATTATCGGCATTATGTGACATTACAATTAACAATTTTACAACTCCTTATGTAGGAGCAATAACATTTGGAACAAATCCTGTGTTTGGTGATGTATGCATTTTACGTGATGGTCTAATAATGACCCATGCTGCATTATATGATCCTTCACTGCTCAAAGAAAAAGAAAGACAAATTGTTAAACCAGTTGACGGCAATTTAGTATGCGAAACGGGTGATCTAATTATTGGGCAATTTGTAAACTATTACGGTGATGGCAACTTAACAGATGGTAAGACATATAAGATTAAAAAAGTTGATGGGCATAAAAGTCATATTATAACTCTAATTGACCCTGTTGATGATTCAGCAGCACCTTTAATTTCAGGAACTACGCATTCAATCGAAACACCAGTTCCGTTTATCTTTCCTACAGACTATGATAATCAGTTTGGTGTTGGAAATCTTCAAAACGGGGAAAAATTTGATGGCATGTTTCCATATAAGTATACAGCTAGTGGAGTATTGCCGGAAACAGCAGGTGGATCAGATCCTGCAAAAGGCCAGATTGATACAGCAGTTGATACTACTGCAAACGCAAGCATACTTCAGCAACAGATTGACACCCTTAATTTAGAATATGTAGGATGGGTACGTGATCATGTAGATCCGCAATTTTGGAGTGTATACGAATATAGAGTACCACGTAGTAGATTTAGCGGCGATAGCCTAGACGGACCTTTCGAAGACGATGGAGAAACTCCGAAAACACGTAATGCAGTATATTCTGATAATGTGTCTGGTAATAGAGCAGGCGAATCATATGTTGTAAACGATGAACAAGTTGTAGAAACAAGTGTTTGGGATTACGACTTTTCAAAAGTAACTATGCTTAAAATTGAATTTAGTTGGTACGGTGCTGTTGGTGCATTGTTCTTAGCATATGTTCCAGTAGGCAACGGCGAAGCACGTTGGGTTAGAGTACACCACCTACGTTGTTCAAACCAACTTAAAATATCATCGCTAGGTAATGCTACACTACCAATTACATATCTTGTTTATGGAGGCGGCAGCGAGAATAGGTTTGGCCTTACAAATGCCGACAGAGCAAACAGCGGATATAATAGTTCATACTCTGAGAATTTAGTTAAGTATGGTGCTTCTTATTATATTGACGGTGGTGACCGAGGTACAGTACGTTTGTATAATCACAGCTCAGTAGATCCTGCTAAAGGTGATATAGATGGTAGTAAATATACCTTTGCAGTAGATGCAACTGCTACAGTAGATGGTGATCCAACTACACAAAATACGGTTAATCCGTATTTTGTAGTTACTAGTACAAACGGTGGACCGGCTTTAGGAACATTTTATATAGGTGCTAATGTTATTACAGGTGACCCTTCGGATCAAGATATTAAAGTAATTTGGGTTGACAGTGTAAACAACTATGTATATATTAATAAAGTTACTAACGGTCAGCCAGCATCAATAGATGTAGTAGCTAATAGACCTAAAATGTTATATGGCCTCAAGACAAAGGCAAATATTTTAAGCGGCGACGGAGACGAAGTAAGAAACAGAGTACAAGTATACCCAACGAAATTATCTATTGGTACAACAGGGTCGAGTGCAGGTAAACTAACATTATTAAAAACTCCACTATTTCAAACTACTACAAGTACAGCAGGCACATTTACATTGACAGCTGGTACAAATCTTAGTGAAACTAACTTGTTAACATCTGTTGATAGTGATTATATAACCAACGATGGCGAATTTACTTATGGATATTTTAAAGGTTATTTAAATGACTCTAGTAGTTTTGTAAAAGTACTAGGTAAACTTGAACGAAAAAATGATTTATATTACTTTTTCCCATACGATGTATTTACTGGTAAACTTGTTGTTACTAATGGGTCTGAGTTTGTAAAAGATGAAATTTATAATAGTGACGGTACTTTAGTTGATCATAACATAAACGATTTTTCAAAAGAAAGACTTAGTTCAGTATTTGTAAGTAATGTGGTACAATCGCCTATTCCCGGAACTGGTACAGGTGTCGCTACATATTATGTAAATGCCGGATCACAAGATTACGACTTATCAGCATACTTTGATTACAATAAAGAATACATTAGTTTTCCATTAACTGATAGTATAGAAACATTATATTTGAGTGTAGAAAGCCAAGCAGCACACACCGGAGCACCGTTACTAAATGTTTCAGCTAGTGTTACCTGGGAGGAGCAATAATAGATGCCTCAGATCAAACTAGGGTTCGACCGTGTACCAGTACCTACAACTACTAGATTAGAGGAACTTAAAAACTTTCCTACTGGTGAAACTCTGCGCGATCGTACAGGTAATGTTCTCTATACTGAAGTTGAAACTCCTTTACAGGAACGAGCTAAAACAAAAAATGCAACACCAGTATATATTAATAATGAAGACGATGCGCCGTTAAAAATTGAAGAACAATTTCCTGATACTTCTGAAGTATCTTCTACACTTTTAGGCATAGACCGAGCAGAAACACAGTTAAGTTTATTTTCTGACGTTAGTTCTTATGGCCTAAATGAAGAAGAATTTGAATATTTTTCTGGATTAAGACGCGATGTTCCTGGTGAATGGTATTTAAGAGATAGCGAATTATACGGTACACATTATAATGTACAGTTAGTAGAAGAAACGAATGAGCAAGCACTTGTTGTAAGTTTATTCCCTGTTCCATTTAATTTTCCCTATGGTCCAGAATTTGCAGAGCTCGGAGATCGATATTCTCCTGAGATTTATGGAAAATATTTAAATTTTGTAAGATTAGGGAATTTACTTTATGATAAATTTGTCGAAGAAGGCTACCAAGATTTTGCTGATGCAAATTTTTTACCTACCCCGTATTTAAATGCACCAACTGATTCTCTTAATGTTAACTACGGCGAACAATATTCTCTTGCTACTATTTTTAATCAACTAGGAAAATGGACTTATGCTTGGATGGATTTACGAGATAACCTATTAATGGATCCTAGATTTAATAATACAAA
>ENA-OREM01000334-OREM01000334.1-marine-metagenome-genome-assembly--contig:-NODE-334-length-36712-cov-9.525536_pt1 | contig 36712 bp, 38 predicted proteins | sample MGYA00248623_ERZ508561 | MGnify/ENA primary metagenome ERZ508561 (study PRJEB26227, sample SAMN06264494) | marine metagenome | isolation source: Columbia River Estuary | place: USA:Columbia River Estuary...
TATAACCTCATTTTTTAAATTTAAATTTCTATTCCAAAAATTAGTGCTTTTTTCAGAAATTCTAGCATTTATCCAAACCACTTTACATCCAGCCTTCTTCAAGAGAGCAATGCGATTAGGAAAGATTTCGTTTTCCATCGTTAATAAAGCTGCCGGTCTCCAATGCTTGATAAACCGTTTCACTATTATTGGAAAATCAAGAGGTGCTATTGATACGTGTATTTGTTTGTCTGACCATTGTCTTGCTTGTTCATAGGCAATAATATTTGAAACAGTTAAAATAATTTCGTGGCTTTTGAAATTTTCTTTTAAATAAGGTATTAATATTTCTAGTGTGTTAAATTCACCAACGCTAGCTGCATGGCACCAAATTGTGTCTTTCTGGGGTTTTGAATTTGTAAAAAAAGACAATCTATTTTTAAGTGTATGGAGCGTATCTTTTTTGGTGCATAAACGTATCAGTGCTGCGGGAATGACGATTAGCCAAAGAAAAAAAAGAAATAAGTTGTATTTAACCAATGCACTTCACTCCGTTTCTTGAGGTATACTAGATCATTTACTGCAATGGAAACTGTGATTTCAATTAGTGCAATTTAAATTTTTGCACATTATAGTATTGCATGAAGTTAAAGGAATGTATGAATGTCATTACCTAAAGTTTTAGTTACTAATTTTAACAAGAATTTTACAGGTGTTTCAGCTACAGCTGCTGCAGTTATTGCTGTCCAGAAGGATGTACTAGATGTCCATTTGGTAGGTGAGCCTTTACCTAATTGTCCAGTCCCAATTTCAAGAAAGAAAGCAACATTAATTTCATCTGAAGTAGATAAATATACTGGTTTTACAATTTGGCATGTTAGAAGAAATGAAGAAATGCGAACCGCTATCTGGGTCCGTGATGTATTAAAGAAGCCCATTAAGATAGTGTTTACTTCTGCTGCGCAGAGGCGCCATTCTGCTTATCCAAGGTGGTTAATTTCAAAGATGGATCTTTTAATTGCTACGTCAAAAGAAGCTGCAAATTTTATAGATAACGTTCATTCAGTTGTGCCTCATGGTGTATCAACAGATAATTTTTTTCCTGTTTTAGATCGAACTCAAGCTTGGAAAAATCTTGAATATGGTGGTAGTTTTGGTGTGGCTTGTGTTGGCAGAATTCGCCCAGAAAAAGGTACAGATCTCTTTGTTCAATCAATGTTAAAAATACTGCCTAAAAAACCAAATATGGTTGCATTGATAATTGGTAAAGTTGAAAATAAGCATAAAAGATTTAAAGAAAAACTAGTTAATAAAATTTCAAATGCAAATTTATCTGATCGAATAATATTTACAGGTGAAATTAAAGCTGAGTCTATGCCAAAAGTTATGTCAGCTATATCATTATTAATCACACTTCCCCGATATGAAGGGTATGGCATGACACCATTGGAATCTTTAGCGTCTGGAACGCCATTCGTTGGAACAAAGACGGGTTATTTTGAAGAGTTTTCTTCACATGGAAAATATGGCTCAGTTGTTGGTTTAGGTGATGTAGATGGTGCATCTGATGCCATTATAGACTGGTTATCAAAAAATGATAAACTAGATGATTTTTCAAAAAACGCGCAGCAGTATATATTAAACAATTATTCGATTGAAAAAGAAGTTAATGGAATAATTGAAGCATATAAGAGTCTCTTAGATAATAAAGAATAGAATTTTGAAAAATAAAAGTCCCTAATTTGTAACATTAGGGACTTCGAGTGTTGGTAAATTAACGTGTAAACTTTTTATATTTAACACGTGTTGGTTCTAATGCGTCAGGGCCTAATCGACGCTTTTTATCTTCTTCATATTCTTCAAAGTTTCCTTCAAACCACTCTACATGGCTATCACCTTCAAAAGCTAACATATGAGTACATAAGCGGTCTAAGAAAAATCTATCGTGAGAAATAATAACGGCACAGCCAGCAAAATCTTCGATTGCGTCTTCTAATGCACGCAATGTCTCAACATCTAAATCATTTGTTGGTTCGTCAAGGAGTAGAACGTTACCACCTTCACGTAATAGTTTAGCCATATGAACTCTATTACGTTCACCACCAGACAAAAGGTTTAGCGGTTTCTGTTGATCGCCACCTTTAAAATTAAATGCACCACAATATGCACGACTATTCATTTCAGCATCGCCTAATTCAATAATCTCTTGGCCACCTGATATTTCTTCCCAGACAGTTTTTTTACCATCCAGATCGGCGCGTGACTGATCTACGTATGATAGTTGAACTGTATCGCCAAACTCTACAGCTCCACTGTCAGGGGTTTCTTGACCTGTTAGCATGCGAAATAAAGTAGATTTACCTGCACCATTTGGCCCAATTACTCCAACAATTCCACCTGGTGGTAAGCTAAAGGATAAATCATCTATCAATAAGTTATCACCAAATGCTTTTGAAATATTATTTACTTCAATTACTTTGGAACCTAGTCTTGGGCCGTTTGGAATAACAATTTGAGCTGTGCCAACTTTTTCGCGCTCTGATTGATCTGCCATTTCGTTATAAGCAGATATACGTGCTTTTGATTTAGCTTGCCGTGCTTTTGCACCTTGGCGCATCCACTTCAATTCGCGTTCGAGTGTTTTTTGCCGTGTTTTATCATCTTTTGCTTCGTGAGCTAGGCGTTTGGCTTTTTGTTCAACCCAAGCAGAATAATTACCTTCATAAGGTATTCCTCGCCCACGATCCAATTCAAGAATCCAAGTTGTAATATCATCCAAAAAGTATCTATCGTGAGTAACAATTAAGATTGTGCCTTTGTAATCTTTAAGATGGTTTTGCAGCCATGCGATAGTTTCGGCATCCAAATGGTTTGTTGGTTCGTCAAGTAATAACATATCTGGTTTTTGCAAAAGGAGTTTACAAAGTGCTACTCGGCGAGATTCACCACCTGACAATGTTGTAACATCTGCATCGTCTGCTGGGCAGCGTAAAGCTTCCATTGCAATATCAATTGAGGCATCCAAATTCCAAAGATCATCAGCATCAATTTGATCTTGCAGTGATGCCATTTCATCTGCTGTTTCCTCAGAATAATTCATTGCTAATTCATTGTATTTATCCAAGATTGCTTTTTTTTCAGAGACGGCTAGCATCACGTTATCGCGAACTGATAAAGTTGGGTCTAAAATAGGTTCCTGCTCTAAGTAACCAACAGTTGCACCTTCAGCGTGCCAGGCTTCACCAGTAAAATCTTTATCAATACCTGCCATGATCCGCATTAAAGTTGATTTACCAGTGCCGTTTACACCTACTACTCCAATTTTCACACCTGGGAGGAATGAAAGACGCACATTTTCAAAGCATTTTTTTCCACCAGGATATGTTTTAGACACTCCGTCCATATGATATACGTATTGGTATGCGGCCATTTTTTGACTCCAAGAAATTAATAATTTGTTGCGTTTTATCTGAGCTAGTCCAAGGGTGCAATCGATGAGTGTAAAATTAAGATAATGATGTTAATTTTATATGTATGTTGGCTTGCTTAATATATTGAGATACTAATCCATAGTTCGTGTGATTTTATATTAAGAATATCTAAGGTAATAAAATGCTTAAGAAGCCTAAACCAGTGCCATGTATTTTAACTGTTAAAGATGTATTCTCTTTATCACCACATATGGTTCGAGTAGTTTTTACGGCTCCGGAATTGGAAAGCAGACCATTAGGGTGTGAGGGGGCAAATTGTAAGATCTTCATTCCAAATAAAAAGCAAAATCCTGACGATTTAATAGAGCAAATTTTAAATGGACCAAGGCCGACTGTAAGGACTTATACAGTAAGAAATTTTCGAAAAGATGTTTTGGAATTAGATATTGATTTTGTTATTCATAGCGATGGTGGTCCAGCATCAAATTTTGCTATGAATGCAAAGCCAGGGGATTTTTTAGGTTTTAGAGGCCCAAGTGACGTAAAAATAAAAGATTATTATGCTGATTGGTACCTATTGGCTGCAGACATGTCTGCAATTCCAGTTGTGGCTGCAACATTAGAAAAGCTTCCCAGAAATGCTATGGGAATGGCAATAATAGAAGTTCAATCTGAAGATGATATTCAAAACATAGACGCTCCAATGGGTATTAATATGAATTGGTTAATACATTCCGATCCTCACAAGCAATCACGTGCACAAGAGGCAATGATAAGAGCTAAAAAATTTCCCGATGGTATCATACAAACATGCATTGCTGGTGAAAGCGGAGTTATAAAATCTTTACGCAAATTTTTTAAAGATGAAACGCAAATACCAAATGATGATATCTATATAAGTGGATATTGGAAGATTGGCTTAATTGAAGATGAACACCAAGCTCAAAAAAGGTTGGAAAAATGAAAAATGGATTGCCTTTAGCAACACATGGATTGCGAATAGGTCTTCTTGGAGGATCTTTTGATCCACCTCACTCTGGACATCTGCATATCAGTAAATGGGCAATGAAAGAATTCAGTCTTGATCGCGTTTGGTGGTTGGTTAGTCCAGGAAACCCATTAAAAAAGGACGCACCTGTTGATTTAGACAGACGATTATCTGCATGTAAGGAGCTGGTTAATCATCCCAATATTATTGTTACAGATTTAGAGAGAACTTTTAATACACGTTATACCGCTCAAACTTTAACTTTACTAAAATCAAAATACAAAGGTGTGAGATTTGTTTGGTTGATGGGGGCGGACAACTTAGCAACATTTCACAACTGGGATAGATGGCAAGATATAATGCATATGCTTCCAGTAGGGGTGATGGCTAGACCAAATCAACAGCTTGCGGCTAATTGTTCGCCTGCAGCTAGAATGTTTAGAGAAAGCCGACTTTCTTCACAGTCATCTACAGCTCTACCTTTTAAAGACGCCCCATCTTGGAGCCTTCTAACAGGACCTATGGATGATTCATCTTCTTCAAAAATCAGAGAAAAAGGTAAATGGTCAAAGTGATTAAAGAACCATGTGCCTAGCTCTTGCGCCGCGCTCAATGGCTGCGGTATTAAGGCGAGAAATATTTAGCACATATCGGGTTTCTTGTAGAAAGCGTAATTCTTCTTCTCTTAAACGCCCATCTGTAGCTGCTAAATCACAGCACAGTGCATATGCTGTTTCATATAGTCTTTCAGGTAATGCTGCAGTGACCAACCCAAAAAGTGCGTCTAAACCTTCTTCCTCTGAGAGTAGGTCAAAAACTGTGTTACTTACAATTTTTAAATTATCCAGATCATAGTGCGCGAAAATTGGCAAATGATTGACGGTTCTTTCGATTGAAAGAAGTTCTAATGTCTTAATATTTTGGTCAGAAACGGATATTGCTACCATCATTGCTATTAGAGCATCTTGAGGTGACCATGGGGTTGTTTCATCTTGTATCATTTGGAATCTTACTTTTTGTTGTTAACAGAATATTGACCAACTGGCTTGGGGGCAATAGGGAGTAATGGAATAACCATTTTTATTGGAAAAAATATGTCTAATTTGCATGAAGAAGCCCTAAAATCTAAAGCTTGGCCGTTTGATGAAGCGCGAAAAGTATTAAAACGTTTAAAAGGTAAGCTCCCAGAAAAAGGATATGTTCTTTTTGAAACTGGATATGGCCCTTCTGGGCTGCCTCATATTGGTACCTTTGGTGAAGTGGCTAGAACAGCAATGATCCAAAATGCTTTTGAAGTTATAAGTGGTATGCCAACAAAATTAGTTTCATTTTCCGATGACCTTGATGGAATGCGCAAGGTACCAGGAAATGTTCCTAATCAAGAAATGATGCAAGATTTTTTACAAAAACCTTTAACAGATGTTCCAGATCCATTTGGTACTCATGATAGTTTTGGGGCTCATAATAATGCAATGTTATGCCGGTTCTTAGATACGTTTGGTTTTGAATATGATTTTTATTCGTCTACTGAATATTATCGATCTGGGGCTTTTGATAAAGTATTATTACGTGCTGTTGAAAAATATGATGAAATTATGGAAGTTATGTTGGCTTCCTTGCGTGAAGAGCGTCAAAAAAGTTATTCAATATTTTTACCAATTTCACCAAAAACAGGTCGGGTACTGTATGTGCCTATGAAGTCTGTAAATAAAGTAGATGGCACTATTACATTTGATGATGAAGATGGAACTGAAACAACTCTGAGCGTGACTGGTGGAAATGTTAAATTACAATGGAAGCCAGATTTTGGTGCGCGGTGGTCAGCTTTAAATGTTGATTTTGAAATGTATGGTAAAGATCACTCAACAAATACCCATATATATGATAAAATATGCCGTATATTGGGTGCACCAGCACCCTCACATTTTTTCTATGAGCTATTTTTAGATGAGAATGGAGAAAAAATTTCCAAATCAAAAGGTAACGGTGTGTCGATAGATCAATGGCTCACGTATGCAAGCTCTGAAAGTTTATCATATTTCATGTATCAAAAGCCTGGGACGGCAAAGCGTATGCACTTTGATGTAATACCAAAAGCAGTTGATGAATATCACCAACAACTACGCGCTTTCCATACTCAAGATGTTAAAGCACAGCTTAATAATCCAGTTTATCATATTCACAAAGGTAATGTACCAGTTTCAGATATGGTGATTCCATTTGCGATGCTTTTAAATTTAGCTTCTGTTTCAAGTGCAGAGACTAAAGATGCTATGTGGGGCTTTATTAATAAATATGCGCCTGATGCATCACCAGAAACAAACCCTGTTATGGATAATGCTGCTGGTTTTGCTGTGCGATATTATCATGATTTTGTGAAGCCATCTAAAGTATTTAGATCACCTTCAGATCAGGAGCGTGCTGCTCTAAGCGATCTAGCTGCAGGACTTGTGTCCATTGAAACTGCAAAAAGTATGATTGATAAAAAGAATTTAGATATGGGAAAAGACCCGGTGGATTTGACAAATTATTCACTTTCAGATGGCGATGATTTGCAGTCGTTGGTCTTTGCTGTTGGTAAAAATCACAATTTTGAGAATCTTCGTGATTGGTTCCAAGCTATCTATGAAGTTTTACTAGGGGCGTCTCAAGGACCAAGATTTGGTGGATTTATATCACTTTACGGAGTTGATGAAACAATAGAGCTTATTAATCAGGGTTTGAATGGTGAGCTTATTAATTAAGATCGTAATTTACCTGGCCAAATAATAATTGTTAATTGGTCAGGTAACACTTAAAAAATCAAACTGTATAATAGAGCTAAAATTGCATTAATTGTTAACACTAGTGCTACATTCCATTTTAGTTTTATGATTAATAAAATACTTACAATAGTTAAAAAAATTGCAGTAACATTTAGATTATTAAAATCTGGCCAGAGTAGGCTTAGTGGACCAAGTTTAGTTTCATAAATTTTTTCAAAAAATACATGGGATGTAAACCAAACAGATAGATTTAGTATTACCCCCACAACTGCTGCTGTGATGGCTGATAATGCTCCATGTAGACGTGGTTGAGAACCTATCCAGTCGATATAGGGTGCACCTGCAAATATCCACAGAAAGCAAGGGACAAAGGTGACCCACAGGGTTAAGGCTGCAGCTTGCAGTGCTAACAAAATTCCAGCTTCCTTAAAGCCTGCAAGAAACCCAACAAATTCTGTAACTAAAATCAGGGGTCCAGGGGTTGTTTCCGCAAGGCCTAATCCATCCATCATTTGTCCTGCTGTTAACCATTCCTTTGTCGTTACAACATCTTGAGCCATATAACTTAATACTGCATATGCACCACCAAATGTCACAACTGCTAACTTTGAGAAAAAGATTGTTATTTTAGTAAGTATTTCATGTTCAGAAAATAGATATACGAATAGAATAGGCGCCCACCATATTAATAACCAGATAAGTATTGTTTTTAACGTTTTGGTAAGAGTATGCGTGTGCGATATTTTTGAAGCAGTTTGTTTATTGGGCAATATTAAATATCCCAATGCAGCAGAAATGAAAATAATAATTGGGTATGGGATGTTCAAGAAAAATATTCCTATAAAAGCGAAGACTGCAATTAGTGTATGAATATGTGTTTTCAGGGCTTTTGGGGTTATTTTAAGTAGCGCTTGTAGAACGATAACCACAACAGTCGCTTTAACACCCGTGAATAAAGTGCTTATAAGCGGTATATCACCATAGAAGGCGTAAATGGTTGCCAAAAAAGCTATTAAAATTGCCCCTGGTAAAATAAAAAATAAACCAGCAATTAAACCACCATATATGCCATTAATACGCCATCCAGAATATGTAGCCAATTGCATTGCTTCTGGACCAGGAAGAAGCATGCAGAAATTAAGTGCATTTAAAAATTGTTCTTCAGTTAACCATTTTTTGTTTTCTACGATTTCTCGGTGCATCAGTGCTATTTGAGCTGCAGGACCACCAAAAGATAAAAGTCCAATTTTACACCAAGTTGGTGCACATTGGCGTAATTTTGGACTGGATTGCATTTTAATTGTTACTCTAAAATTAAGAAGATTAATTACTCATTAAAGGAATACAATGCTATTGCTATGGGATACAAGTGATGAAGAAATTTCTAATTAATATAATCAGCCTATGAGCTGATTTTGGGAACTGATAATATGCCTGACTTTCAATATGAAATTAATGATGGGGTTGCTGTTATTTCTTGGAACACTCCAACAAGAAATATGAATATAATGGATCTTCAATCTTTGTCAGATTTAGAGATTAAAATTGACAAAGCTTTGTCTGATAATGATGTCATTGGAGTTATAATAACCTCTGGAAAGAGCAATTTTTCAGGGGGTTTAGATCTAGGCTGTATTAGCAAAATACCTGGAATAATTTCAGAGAATTACCAGGAAAATTTATTCAAGGGACTGAAGGTATTTACTAATTTAACACGCAAAATTGAACTTGCAGGAATAAATAATAAAGATACTGGTGGTAAACCAATTGTTTGTACTTTGGATGGCGATGCATTGGGAGTAGGTTTTGGGATTGCACTTTCTTGTCACAAAATATTTGTAAGTGATAATCCAATAGGAAAGATTGGTTTTCCTGATATTTTAATTGGTATGCCACCTGTGGCGGGATCTATTTCTAGACTTATCCGTAAAATAAACAAAGAACTATGCGTATCTTTGTTACAAAATGGTGAGTACATAAATTTTGAAAATGCAATAAAACATGGCTTGGTTGATGAGATGAAATCATCAGACGAGCTAATACCATTTGCAATGCAATGGATCAAATCCAATCTGAAAAAAAATATTATCAAACCATGGGATATGGAAAGATATTCTAGTGAAGAAAAAATACCTAAAAAGTTTTCAAGTTTGGATGGTGAGATAAAACAAGCCAATAAAAAATCTAGTTTAAAGGGTATACATCCAAGCTTTGGGGCAATGTTTGAAGATTTATATAAAAATAAAAATATCAATTTTGATGAAGCGCTTTGGTCTGAGTTAAATTGGCTTGTAAATATTCTTACACATTCTACTCAAAATTCCATGATAAAAACGCTTCATGTTCATAAACCAGCCCTTGATAAAGGAGCTTCAAGGCCCCCTGGTGTTGAGTATGAGCCCATTAAAAAAGTAGGTATTTTAGGAGCAGGTATGATGGGTGCTGGAATAGCTTTTGTATCAGCAAAAGTTGGTGTTGATGTAGTACTCTTAGATCAAAATCAAGAAGGTGTTGATAGAGGACTGCACTCGGTTAAGCGTATGTTGGATCAAGGTTTAAAGCGGAGTAAATTTTCAGCAGAGGACGCAAAAAATATTTTTGAGCGCATTTTACCAACCGTAAAATATGAAGATCTCAATGGGTGTGACTTAATAATTGAGGCAGTGTTTGAAGATCCAAAAATTAAATCGTTGGTTACTCAATCTGCAGAAGCTGAGATTTCTAAGGATGTGATTTTTGCTACAAACACCTCAACATTACCTATTTCAGAATTGGCTAAAGCTAGCCGTAATCAAAGTCAATATATTGGAATTCATTTTTTTAGCCCAGTCCATTTGATGAATTTAGTTGAAATTATTAAGGGTAAGAATACTGGTAATAAAGCTGTTGCGGTTGCTTTAGATTTTGTGAAGCAAATTAAGAAAACTCCAATAGTAGTAAACGACGAGCGATATTTTTATGCCAATCGCTGCATTTTACCTTACATCAATGAGGGCATTCGAATGCTTGATGAGGGTTTTGAGCCAGGCTTAATCGACGATGCTGCAAAATTAATGGGCATGCCAGTTGGTCCATTGCAATTGGCAGATGAAATATCAATTGAGTTATGTTTTAAAATTATGAAAGCAACCCGCGCCGCAATGGGAGATTCATATCCCATCAGTGCAGCTGACACTATTGTTGAAAAGATGTGTAGTGAAGGACGCATGGGACGCAAAAATTTAAAAGGTTTTTATGTTTATGATGAAAACGGAAAAAGGTCAGGTTTTTGGGAAGGATTAAGCGCCCAATGGTCAGTATCAAGTAATCAACCTGATATTACGGAAGTAAAATGCAGGCTTGCAATGACACAAACCTTGGAAGCCTTGAGAGCTCTTGAAGAAGGCGTTCTTGAAGACATACGCGAAGGAGACGTTGGTGCTGTTTTAGGTTGGGGTTTTCAGCCTTGGTCTGGAGGTCCATTTGGTTGGGTTGATATGATAGGAACTGAACGCGCTATAAATATTTGTGAAAATTTAACTGAAAAATTTGGCCCACGATTTATTGCGCCAAAATTACTTTATAATTTGGACAGACTTGGTGAAGGGTTTTATATAAAAGAAAAAAATAATTAATACTTAATTATAATTATGCGTCTTCATTAGAAACATCATCGTCTGCATCTGTTCTGAAAGTTTTATATTGGTCTCTGCAGATATCCCATAAGTATTTGTGGAAATAACCTATGCTAGCTCCAAAAATAAGAGCAAATGGCAAACCATCTCTGCCTCCTAAGCTTATAAGAATTGATGCACCAAGTAATAAGATAGCAAATGCTAAAACATGCTGCTCAGGTTTTGACATCTTATATTTACCAACTAAAATTGTATTTGGAAAATTTTCAAAATAACGAGTGGCAAAGCCCGCAATTGCCCCAACAATTAAATTAAATAACACAGCAATTCCTTTTGTATAAACTCTATATATACAACTACTAAATTTTACTAAATTTACAAGTCTTTCATATATGTAAATATTTTTTATGCATGAATTTGACGTATTTTATAAAAAAACTAACTCTAATGTATGAAAAAAATACTCGCAGCCTTTCTTATTATAATGCTATCCACCGCTTCAGTCTCATCAAATGAAACTGAGTACCAGAAAGTCATTAGAAGCCAGATTGAAGCCTTCAGTAACGATGATATGGAGGCTGCATTCGAGTTTGCGTCTCCGTCTATAAAAAGTATTTTTGGTAATTATATCCGTTTTGGTTCAATGGTGCGCCAAGGATATCCAATGGTGTTTCGCCAAAAAAATCTCACTTTCAAAGAAACTAAAAGTAAAAACTCTGTAGCATTTCAGAATGTATTAATTGAAGATTTGTCTGGTGACTTACACTTACTACGCTATCGCTTAATATTGCTCAAAGGCAGTTGGAAAATTGCTGGTGTTGAATTTCTTAGAACAGAAATCATGGCAATATAGATATTTAAAATTTTGGGCTACTTTTTCCACGCCATGTTCTTGTTCCACCTCTACCTGCAGTACTGCGACCACCACCTTTGACGGCCTTCTCTACGGCTTGTTCAACTGCTGATTGTCTTGCAAGTGGATCATCAGCTATTGCCAGCTCCACCGCTTCAAGCCTCTTCACTTCGTCGCGAATGCGCGCTGCATCTTCAAATTCTAGGTTCTCAGCAGCTTTAATCATATCTTTTCTCAAGCTGTCTAAATGGGCTTGTAAGTTTGCGCCAACGAGTGGTTTTTTATCAATTTTGGCAGTTATACGACTTTCATCTGTATCGCCTTCAAATGTACCACCCATAATATCTTCAACATTCTTTTTGATAGTTTCGGGTGTAATATTATTCTTTATATTATATTTAATTTGCCGCTCGCGACGTCTATTTGTTTCGCTAATAGCGCGTTCCATGGAGCCCGTTACTTTATCTCCATACATTATCACTCTGCCTTCAGAGTTTCTTGCAGCCCGTCCAATAGTTTGTACTAAGGATGTTTCAGATCTTAGAAATCCTTCTTTGTCCGCATCAAGTATGGCAACAAGTGAACATTCAGGAATATCTAATCCTTCTCTTAATAAGTTAATTCCAATTAGAACGTCAAAAGCCCCAAGCCTTAAATCACGTAAAATCTCAATACGCTCAAGGGTATCAATGTCTGAGTGCATGTAGCGAACTCTAATACCTTGCTCATGTAGATATTCTGTTAAGTCTTCAGACATTCGTTTTGTTAATGTCGTAACCAGAACTCTATTACCTTGCTCAATCACTATTCTTATTTCTGAAAGTAAATCATCAACTTGAGTATCTACTGGCCTAATTTCGATAGGTGGATCTAGCAATCCAGTTGGTCTAATTATTTGCTCTGCAAAGATACCTCCTGATTGTTCTAGTTCCCATTTTTGGGGTGTTGCAGAAACGAAGACTGATTGTGGTCTCATTGCATCCCACTCTTCAAATTTTAATGGTCGATTATCTGTACATGATGGCAATCGAAAGCCGTGTTCAGAAAGTGTAATTTTGCGACGGTAGTCTCCCCGATACATTCCACCAATCTGTGGAACTGCAACGTGACTTTCGTCTGCAAAAACTATTGCGTTATCTGGGATATACTCAAAGAGTGTCGGAGGTGGCTCGCCTGGAGCGCGTCCTGTTAAGTATCGCGAGTAGTTTTCAATGCCATTGCATACACCTGTTGCTTCGAGCATTTCTAAATCAAAATTAGTCCTTTGCTCCAAGCGTTGTGCTTCTAATAGTTTACCTTCGTCATTGAGTTGTTTTAGTCGTGTAACAAGTTCTGCTTTTATGCCCTTCATGGCTTGCTGCATTGTTGGTCGAGGTGTGACGTAGTGTGAATTAGCATATACGCGTACTGACTCTAACAGAGCTGATTTTTCACCTGTAAGTGTATCAAACTCTTGAATGGCTTCCAATTCATCTCCAAAAAAGGACAACCTCCAACCTCGGTCATCAAGGTGAGCTGGCCAAATTTCTAGAGTATCGCCTCTTACTCTGAACGAGCCTCGCGAAAATCCAGTATCATTTCTTTTATATTGTTGTGCAACCAAATCAGCCATCACTTGACGTTGACTATATTCATTGCCTGAAATTAAATCTTGGGTCATTGCGCCGTAAGTTTCCACGGATCCAATGCCGTAAATGCATGATACAGATGCTACAATTATAACGTCATCACGCTCCAAAAGTGAGCGAGTTGCTGCGTGGCGCATGCGATCTATCTGTTCGTTTATCTGACTTTCTTTTTCAATGTAGGTATCAGATCGTGCTACATAAGCTTCTGGTTGGTAATAGTCGTAAAAGCTTACAAAATATTGAACTGAATTATCTGGAAAAAAATTCTTAAATTCGCCAAACAATTGCGCGGCTAGGGTTTTATTTGGTGCTAGTATTATCGCAGGGCGCTGGGTCTGTTCAATAATTTTTGCCATCGTAAAGGTTTTGCCAGTTCCAGTGGCACCCAGTAAAACTTGATTTTGCTCACCATCAGCCAAACCCTGTACGAGTTCGTTAATTGCAACAGGCTGATCTCCAGCAGGTTCAAAAGGGCTTTTTAAAACAAATTTCTGGCCACCTTCAAGTTTTTTACGTGAGGCAACTTCAGGTGCTTTATTTAAGAGAGATGGTTCAGACATACTTACGATTCGTTATTTGCTCTAATTTTGCATATGCTCACACTAGGGGACAAGTACTCTAAGTGATTATGATACGAATTGCCGCTTCATAAGGACTTGAGTTTTTCTTTAATAATAGCAATAAGAAGCTTAATAGAAGTGGAGTTCCAAATGTCAGCACGTATATATCAGCCAACTCGTAATGCTATGCAGTCAGGCCAAGGTAAAACAAAGAAATGGGTACTAGAGTTTTCACAAAGTGAAGTGAGAAATATTGATCCCTTGATGGGTTGGACGAGTTCTGGTGACATGGATAGTCAGGTAAAATTATCTTTTGAATCAAAAGATGAGGCAATTTCTTACGCTGATCAAAAAGGAATTACATATACTCTGCAAGAACCAAAAGAACGCAAACATGTTATTCGAAATGGTGGATATGGTGATAACTTTGCCACTAATAGAAAAGAAACATGGACACATTGAGCTTGCCCTATTTGTTCTCTCGATTTAAGAGGTGTTCAACGACTCCATAGCTCAACTGGATAGAGCACCTGCCTTCTAAGCAGGGGGTTGCAGGTTCGAGTCCTGCTGGGGTCGCCATTTAAATTTATTTCAGTTTCTGTTTAATAAAAAAAATCTAACTATCCTAATTTTATATTATTTTTAGAGCTAGTAATCTGATATCCTTTAGATGGAACATGCCTGATAAACTTTGAAGCTATAATTTGCCCACCTAGATTATCTCGAAGGCGTTTTATTCGCATAGCACCCGCATTGTCATCACAATCAATCTCATTTTTACCACTAAGTATACTCTCTAGTGCTGTCCCTGTAATATACTCGTCATCAAGCCCACATTCTAATAGCACACTCAGTGTTTCGATATTACTTGTGGTTAATTGAAACCAATCACCATTAATTTGAACAGAATTTTCTGAACGTAATAATTCAATAGATTGTGCATTGAATGAACTATCCTGCAATAAATCAAATTGTTTACGTAATTCTATATTAGAAAAAATTAAAGCGACACAAATCATCATCACAGTCAGTACAACAAAAAATAATGTGAAAATAATCTTCGAATAAAGTGCAACAGAATTTTCAAATAAGCTGCCCGATTGAGCTAAGACTTCTAAAAGTTTTATTTCTGTTTGTTTGGTAAAATCATTTTCAATAAATATGCCTTCAATTTTTTTATTAAAAATTTGTGGATCAGGGACTGTAAAATATAACAATCCAAATGCAATAAATGTTAAAATCAGACCAATAATAATTACAGTTAAAAAGAACTTATCACGTTTAATATTTAAGAAAGTAATCACCTAAATCTTTCTCCATTTTCTCTACTTCAATTTTGCCGGTAAACTTAACAATTTTAAGTAATTTCCAACCTGATGAATTTAATCGCTGAATAGTTATTCCTTCAATATCATGGCTGGCACATTGACCATTTATTTGTATTAATCCTAGATGTAGTTTTAGTGGATTATCTTTTTTTGCTTTGTATAACACAAAACATTCATTTGCATAAGCAGCAGAAAAAAGAGTTGTAAAGCACAATACTAATGAAAACTTTATTAGTTTAAAAAGCATAATTTATCCAATTAAATTTATCTCATTAATCACAATAACCCAAATGTTATTCAATAACAAAGCAATGTTTTTGAATAACTTAAGGTTTTGAATTTATAAAATATAAAGATTCAAAAACGATGGAGAAAGATTATGATAAAAAAAGTATTAGTTATTTGTTTAACAGCATATTTTCCAGTTACTGCTAATGCAGAAACTTATGCTAAAATAACAAAAATAACACCTAATTATACTTATTCTAAAGCCTACAAAAAAGAAAAGTCTTGCTATACGGTAGACACCCCAATTTATGGAAAAGCTTTGAATAGGGGTACTACTGGTGGGGATGTTTTTGCAGGTATGTTATTGGGAAGTTTGTTAGGAAAAGGTGCCACAGGAAAAGACAAGGGTGCTGCGGTAGGGGCAGTATTGGGAGGTATTATTGCAGCAGAAAAAAATAATACAACAACTTCTATTATAGGTTACGAGCCAATAAGAAACTGTGAAATAATTCAAATCCCTGAAACAATAAAAACAATAAAAAATTATAAAATTGATTATGAATGGGGCGATGTAATGGGATCATCGTATACATATAATAGATATCATGTAGGTCAACATATACCTATCTCGATAAGTATTATTGCAAATTAATTAAAGTTATTAAAATTAGTGTGCTTGTCTCACTGCCTTATGCTTTTATAAATAAAGCCTAATATATTAAATGTGACAAATGAAATTGCGGCTATACAAACTATAGTAGGGCCCGCAGGTGTATCAAAAATATATGCCGCCTCAAGTCCGCCAAATGCAGATAGGCATCCTATAATTGCTGCAATTATAGCCATTGATTCTGGAGTCCGTGCGAAAATTCTAGCACTAGCGGCTGGTATAATTAACATTGCAATTATCAATAAAACACCCACAACTTTTATTGCGACTGCTACTGTTATGGCTAAAGAGAGTGTTAATATAATCTTATCGCGTTTGGGGTTTAATCCAGAGGCGTATGCCATTTCCTCATTTAATGTGCTTATTAAAAGCGCAGACCATCTCCAATACATAAGTAAGAGAACTAGGATCACGCCAAGCCAAATTACAGCGAGATCATATTGCGATACTGCTAGAATATCACCAAATAAATAGGCCATTAGATCAATTCTAATTCCTGATAGAAAGGAAACAAACACAAGCCCAAATGCTAGTGATGAGTGGGCTAAAACACCAAGAAGTGTATCCATGGCATAATTTTTTCCAGATAGAAGAGTGACAATCCATGCCATTAAGAGTGCAACCATTAATGCACCAGCAAAAACTGAAATTTGCAACATGAGTGATATTGCAACTCCCAGAATAGCGGCATGGGCAATAGCTTCACCAAAATATGCCATTCTTCTCCAGACTACAAAACAACCAAGAGGTGCCGCTGCTAACGCCACACCAATTCCAGCCAGCACTGCTCTTGTCATGAAATCATCAAGCATTTGGCTCTACCTCTTTGTTTGAGTGATCGTGGTCATGATCATGGTGGTGCTGGTATAGTGCCAAAGTTCCTGCAGTACCTGCACCAAACATTGCCTTGTACTCTGGATCAGAGGCAACACTAGCGGGAGTGCCGGAACAGCATACATGTCCGTTTAGGCAAATTACGCGGTCAGAAGTGCTCATTACAACATGAAGATCGTGACTAATCATTAAAATAGCGCAGTTTGTTTCTCGCCTGACATCTTCTATGTGTTTATAAAATAATGCAGAGCCTGGCTGATCAAGTCCTTGTGTGGCTTCATCAAGCAATAAGATGTCTGGTTTATTTAATATTGCGCGTGCAAGGAGTACACGCTGAAATTGTCCGCCTGAGATTTGAGATATTTGACTCTTAAAAATATCTGGCGCTCCAGCTTTTTCTAGAGCGCTAAAACATTCTTTTTTGTTAATATTGTTTGATAGGTGCATAAAGCGCTCCACAGTCATTGGTAGACTAGAGTCAAAATTTAATCTCTGGGGTACATATCCTATTTTTAGATTATCTTTTAATGTTATCTTTCCTTTTTGCGGCGAGGTTGCGCCAATTATTGCTCGAAGGAGACTTGTTTTCCCTGATCCATTAGGGCCGACAACCGTAACGATTTCGCCTGCGTTAACATTAAGGTCAACGCCATGCAGTACTGCCTTTGCGCCATAATTTACGCAAAGATTTTCTATTCTAATTAAATTCATACTTGATTTGTTTCCACACATGACTGGCAAATACCTTGGGCTTCTATAATCGTATGTTCAATTTGGAACCCAGTGGCGTTTGCTGTCTCTTTAAATGAAATATTGTGTGGGGAGGATTGTGTTTCAGCTACCATATTGCATTTTTTACATATCAAAAATGCTGGTGAGTGATTTGCGCCAGGAAGAGAGCAGGCAACAAATGCATTTAATTTTTCTATTTTGTGGGCAAAGCCATGTTCTACAAGGAAATCTAATGCACGATATGCCACTGGTGGCTGATTGCTAAAACCTTGTTCGCGCAGCATTGCAAGTATTGCATAGGCACCGAGGGCTCTATGTTCGTGAAGTAATAATTCTAAAACCTTCTTACGTATTGGCGTTAAATTTAAGTTATTTTTGATGCAATACTCTTCGGCTGTATTAATTGCATTTTCTAGGCAATCGCCATGATTATGCTGTTTGAAACCAACCAAAGTTGAAGTTTTTTTATTCACGGGGAAATCTCCTATTGCAATGTTATAACATATTATATTAGTAACACTCAATGTAATAATATAACATGGAGAAAGTAATGTCCAGAAAGCTTATAACAATATCAACAATTATGACTCTAATGAGTACAAGTGTCATAGCTGATGTGCCCAATGTTGCAGCAGATATTGCGCCAATTCACTCTTTAGTTTCGAGAGTGATGGATGGCGTAGGTGCCCCAAAGTTAATTGTACAGTCTGGAGCATCCCCACATGGATACAGGCTACGGCCATCTGAAGCGAAGGCGCTTCAAGATGCTGATCATGTTTTTTGGATGGGTGAAGAATTAACACCGTGGTTAGATAGTGCAATTGGTACACTTGCATCTAAAGCATCTGTAACAACACTTTTAGATCAACAGGGTGTCATATTACATGATTTCCGTGAGGGCGCTCTTTTTGAGGCACATGATCATTCCGCGCATGGTGATGACGATCATGACGACCACGATGATCATGATGACCACGACGATCATAAAGACCATGACGACCACGATGATCATGATGACCACGACGACCATGGTAGTCACGACCCTCATGCATGGTTATCACCAGAGAATGCGAAATTATGGTTGAATATTATCGCATCTAAATTATCTGTTTCAGATCCAGAAAATGCAGCCACTTACTTTATGAATGCGGCAGCGGGTCAGGCGGAAATTGAGGCAATGATTGCTGAAGTCAAAGCTACCTTGAAACCAGTTCAGGGTGGTAAATTTGTTGTGTTCCACGACGCATACCAATATTTTGAAAACGATTTTGATTTTTATGCATCAGGAGCAATTTCCTTAGGTGATTCCTCAGATCCAAGTCCTGCTCGAATTGAAAAAGTTCAGAAGAGAATTCGCGATGAGGGTATTCAGTGTGTATTGGCTGAACCACAATTTAAAAAGGGTTTAGTGGCTACAGTTATGGAGGGGAGTGATGCTACTGCAAGTGTCATAGATCCGCTTGGTGCTGAATTAGAGACGGGGCCAAAACTCTATACGCGGCTCATTAAAAATATGGCTAAAACATTGAGAAATTGTCTCTAAAATATGTAAAATTATAAAGAATTTCTCCAACATAAATATTTGATTAAAACTTAATATTAAATTCTTGTTGGAGAAAAATAACATATCTAGAGATTGATAATGTTATAATAAATTTTTATGTTACATTTTGTAAATAAATATAATCATTTGGTATATGAGCCAGACAGAATATTTGTGTTTACTCATTGGATATCAACATAACAATTAAGTTCTTTAATGGACTTAAAAAAAGCAAAATGGGAATATAAAATGTCGGATAACGTAACAGACGAAAATTTTGATAAAATTCATGAAGCAATAGACACAACTATCACTAGTCTTGAAGATGCTGGAAGTGATTTGGGTGACATTGCACTCTGTATGTTTGTGGAGGGCGCCAATATTCTTGAGCAAATGGGTTTATCTAAAGAAGAGATTAGTTCGATGGCTCTGGATTTTTTATCTTCGGATGAGGCTACTGTTGAAATGCCTGTTGAGTAAAATTTGGAAAACAATTGCTGTAATTGCTTTTGGGTTTCTCGTTTATGTAGCTTTAAATTATTACAGTAGCCCTGACAGGGAACGCGAACGTCTTCTGAAACATTTTGAGTCAATAAAAATGGCTAAATGAGTTAGGCTTTATAAATCTTTTAAAATATCATGATGCTAAGAAAAAAGTAACGAGCCCATGTTTGATACTAGAAATCGCAAAAAACTAGGGAAGATACAGGCTCGTTATGATACACAATATCATCGAGTAATTAATAATCAAGAAGAAACGATATTAATTATATTGTTGGTTAAGCAACGAGTTTGTGTGAAATGCTAAGGGGGAGAAGCTACCATAATGGTGTCTACACAAACTCGTTATGATATTAATTAGTACTGATTGCCAATGCGTCAAGGAAGTTTTTAAATTCTATATTAATTTTTAAAAATATGCATCTGCTGAGACTATTATGATTACGAGAGCTGCGCATAAACACAAATAAAGTATGATGAGTTTGCGAACTTTCTTTCTATTATTTATACGTCTTTCTTGAATTTCTTCTTCAGTTGGCTTTGGTCGATTGCGTTTTACTTTATAATCACTGATAGAGCCACGCATCCAATTGAAGACATTACTTATCGCCCAGAAAACTATCCCAGCAAGAAGTATACCCGCGGCTAATCTTAGAATTACAATCATCTTAAACCTATTCGTTCGTGTTCCAAACATAGACACATATACTTTAAACTTGTTACGAATATGTGCAATGTTAGCTTATATATAGTTCTTATGATAATTTTTATAAGAGCTCTAGGTTCTTATTTATTTGTATAGCGACTGAGGATAAAATGACAAAATATAACGGAAAGTGTTCATGCGGTCAGGTACAGTATACACTAAATAGCGATCCAATATTTACTCATGCTTGCCATTGCTCTTTGTGTCAGAGATATACGGCCTCCGCATTCATTGTACACTCTCTAATGGAAACAACTAACTTTACTCTTATTAGGGGATCTTTAAGTGAGACTGTAGGGCCATCTGGAAGTGGAAAGGGGCATGTAATAAAAAGATGCCCAAATTGTGGTGATCAGATTTATAGCCACTTCATGGGTTTAAATAACTTACTTGTTTTGAAAACCACTACTCTCAGTAATGCCAATGAACTTCCCCCACAGGCGCATGTTTTTTTAGATAGTAAGCTTGAATGGTTGAAACTTAGCGATAATATTCCAAAGTTTGATAAGTTTTACAGACGTGAAGAAATTTATTCTGATGAGAGCTTAGAGAGAATGAAAATAGCTTTACAATAATCAGCTTTTTTCAAATATTATTTAAATATCTAATCTTCTTCAGCTAAAAATCGTTCCGCCTCAAGTGCCGCCATGCAACCCATTCCCGCGGATGTAACCGCCTGACGATATATATGATCAGTTAAGTCACCTGCTGCAAATACACCAGGAATACTCGTTGAAGTACTGTCAGGTTTTGTAACTACATACCCACCCATGTGCATTTCGAGTTGGTCTTTGACCAATTCGTTTGCTGGGGCGTGACCAATGGCAACGAAGACACCCTTGCATGGCAGTTCTGTAATTTCACCTGTCTTGGTATGTTTGACTTTGATGCCCTCAACGCCGAGCGGCATATCAGTCCCAGTGACTTCAACTAATTCGTGGAAATAAAGTGGCTCAATTTTTTCATTTTTCATCATGCGATCTTCTAAGATCTTTTCACATCTAAATTCATCGCGTCTGTGAATGAGAGTAACCTTTGAGGCGAAATTTGTCAGGAATAATGCTTCCTCAACAGCTGTATTGCCACCGCCAATTACAACTATTTCCTGCCCACGATAGAAGAACCCATCACAAGTTGCGCAAGCAGAAACACCAAAGCCTTTAAACTTTTCTTCTGTCTCTAAACCGAGCCATTTTGCGCGAGCACCAGTTGCCAATATTACTGCGTCACAAGTATAAGTCGTCCCGCTATCACCCTTCGCAGTGAAGGGACGTTTTGACAGATCTAGGTCGCTAATAATGTCACCAATAATTTCAGTTCCCATGGCTTTGGCGTGAGATTCCATGCGGATCATGAGATCTGGACCCTGCACTTCTGTGTCACCAGGCCAATTTTCGACTTCAGTTGTCGTCGTTAATTGTCCACCTGGCTCAATACCCTGAACGAGTACTGGATTTAGCATTGCACGAGACGCATACACAGCCGCAGTGTAACCTGCTGGACCTGAGCCAATTATTAGAAGTTTGGTGTGTCTAGTGTCAGCCATTTTGGGGAATCCTTTATTATGTTTTGCAAGATATACTTTGGTTTGAAGAAAATTTGAACCATTATAATTGCATTTAAATACTTATTTTATTACAAAGTATTGTAATTTAATTGCGCAAGATTGATTGTATGTGTAAGATTATGTGAAATAAGGAAATATTGAATGCATAAGCTCGATGATATTGATCTGCAAATACTGAAGCTTCTTCAGGAAGATGGTAGGATGAGTAACGTAGAAATTTCTACTCAAGTTGGCTTATCAGCTCCGCCGTGTTTGCGTAGAATTAGGGCGCTTGAAGATGCCGGCCTCATTAGGGGATATCATGGTATTGTCGATGGTAAAGCGCTTGGATTTGATGTCCAGGTTTTCGCAATGGTTGGATTGCATTCCCAGGCGGAGGCAGATTTGCAGGCATTCGAAGCAAAATGTCTCAAGTGGGATTATGTGCGTGAGTGCCACATGTTGAATGGTGAAATTGATTTTGTTTTAAAATGTGTCGCGCCAGATTTATCAAGTTTTCAAAGTTTTTTAACTGAAAAGCTTACAAGTGCAGACAATGTGGCGAGCGTGAAAACATCGCTTGTTATTAGGTGTGCAAAAGATGTTCCTGGCGTGCCAATTTTAATGTCTAAAGAGTAATAACAGAAATAAGTCGCCCATAATCAGGCTCACCTAGGTGTGTGGATTTTCTGTATGAATAAAATTTATCACTATCCTCGTAAGTACAATGGCCTGTCCACTCAGGGTTTGTAATCCCAGCATTTCTCAAAGATTGGAGGCAGAACCCGGGCAAGTCGAAGTGGTATTTATTGGTTTTGCCATTTGCAAAAAATCTCATGTTGTACTGGTCCTCAAGTAGAAAGGTTTCAAGGAAATCCTCACCCACTTCGTAATTCTTTTGGCTAATGCATGGGCCCACGATAGCTTGAATGTTTGAAATATCTGCACCTAATTTGGTCATTTCTTTAATAGTATTTTGCGCAATACCTTTTATGGCGCCCTGCCATCCTGAATGCGCTGCGCCAATTACTCCAGCAGTCTGATCGCAGAAAAGGATTGGCGCACAATCTGCCGTGAGTATCCCAATTGCTAGGCCTTTTGTTTTGGAGACAATTGCATCAGCCTTTGGAGTTGTGACAGTTTCCTGTTCTAAACTTATAATTACATCTGCAGAATGTATTTGATGTACGGTCATTAATTTATCCAAGGGAACGCCCATTGCGTCGCATACCAGTGACTTATTCTTGGTAACTGCATCTGATTGATCGCTTGAACCTGCACCGCAATTTAGCCCTTTAAATATCCCACTTGAGACGCCACCATGTCTGGTGAAAAAGCCGTGCTTGTGTGAGGCAAGCCGGTCGGATGTAATTATTTGAAGTGTCATTCATTAAATCCTGCAGGCAAATCAGTGTTCTCTGGAATTATTGCAATTGCTTTGAATAATGAACCCATTTCATCAGGGTGGGTCAAGCGTTTGTGCGCAGAGATGTGGTTCTCAAGTTTTTTGCCGTTCATATTTTTTGCTAAAGTTTGAGCTCTTTGGGTTATTCCAAGGCGCTCTAAGAGAATGCCTTGGGGTATTGTTGAGCTAACTTTTGCATATTTAGATGCGGCGTTTGTTAAATCTTTAAAGCTCACGTGAGCGGTTAAATCTGCTGTGCCGCAATGAGTAAGTGGATCAATTTTTCTGTGATCTTTTAGAGCTTGCAAGCTATCCCCATCACTGTCCCACTCCCCATAGTCAACAATGATCGCGCATCCCCCATTCCCCTGAATATGTTCACCAATAGCAGAGGCAAATGCGACAGTTGGTGGGGAGACCTCTAACATATCTCCATTTGGAACGTCATTGGTTTTTGAGAATACTTCCTCTGAAGTCGCTGTGCCTAAAATAAAGTGGAGCTGTTCGTTTTCAACAGCAATCATTTGTTCTTGCCAACCCTCATCTGTGCGGCGGTATTGTTTAATTGGGAGGCAATCGAAGAATTCATTTGCAACTAAAAAGAGTGGCTTCTGCGGCAATTCAGAAAAATAATTCAGCCAAGTGACATTAAAGCCATTTAAGGCAGTCTCTTGTCGCTTCCGCATTTCTGGGCTTGCTTCAATTAAATGCAAATCTATTGAAGAATGAAAATTTGGCACAGATTTTGTGGCGCGTAGAATGTCGGCCATGAGTGTTCCATTTCCAGGACCTAATTCTGCTAAAATAAAAGGTGTGGGCATTTCCTGGTCAATCCATGATTGTGCAATTGAAAGACCAATTAACTCTCCAAACATTTGGCTGATTTCAGGTGCAGTCGTAAAATCACCCGTTGCGCCAAGGGCGTCACGATTTGTATAATATCCATGTTCTGGGTGAAGTAGGCAGAGCGTCATATATTCAGAGACGGGCATTGGACCAAAACGTTTTATTTGTTTTTTGATGATATCGCTTAGTGCAGTCATATTGCGCGTCTTCTTGCTATGTAAATTATTGCCATACCGATGAACACCATAGGCAGAGATAGTGTTTGACCCATGGTAAGCCCAAATTCATTAAACCTGATTATATACCCAAATGGATTATCTATGGAAATGAATTGTAAATCCGCCTGCCTATATCCTTCAACAATAACGCGTGCCAATCCGTAGCCTATAAAAAAGACCCCGATAATTTGGCCTGGAACCTTAAACCAGTCACGCCTGAATATCAGGTAGGTCATTACTATGAATAGAATTATTCCTTCCAGTGCCGCCTCATATAATTGTGATGGGTGGCGCGCACAAATCTCACTAAGGGCTTGGCCACAATTTTGTGCAGCCTCTGTGGGAAACGCAATTCCCCAAGGCGCGTCTGTCGGGCGGCCCCATAATTCTGCATTTACAAAGTTTGCAATACGGCCAAAAAACAATCCAAAGCAACTACTAGAAGCAATTAAATCACCAACAGACCACGGATTGCATTTCGTTTTTCTACAATAAAGTAATGCGGCTGTAATGACGCCTATAAAGCCACCATGAAATGACATGCCCCCTTCCCAGACACGAATAATTCTCAGTGGATCTGATAAAAATGCATCAAACTGATAAAATAATACATATCCTAACCTGCCGCCTAAGATAGTCCCAATGATCATCCACGTAATTACGTCTTCAATTTTATTTTTTGTGAGTGGGGCGGTGTTATCTTTCCACAAACCAACTCTGCTGACTTCAAAACGCATCCATGATAATGCGCAAAGAAATCCAGCTATGTAAGAAATGGCATACCAGTGGACTGCAAGAGTGCGTCCCATGACTTCAAAAGAAACAAGAACTGGGTCAATATTAGGAAAAGGCAATATTGCGAGCATTTATTCCATCCGTTTTTAGTGCTTTGTGCGGTTTGGTGTCCCAGAGTGTCAAGCTACCATTGGCAAAGTTGTAAAAAAATACCATATATAAGAAATAGTACAATGCGTGGAGCTTTAATATGCAAACCAACAATAAATTTTTCGATGACATGTCAAAAGTCATGACAAGTGCAATGGGTGTCGCCCAAGGTGCTAAAGAAGAAGCGGAAACAACTATGAAAAGTTGGATTGATCGTTGGCTTGCCGATCGTGATTTTGTAACGCGTGAAGAGTTTGATGCAGTCAAAGCAATGGCGCAAAAAGCTCGTGAAGAGAATATTGCACTTTCAAAACGCCTCGATGCTCTTGAAAAGAAAAAGGCTCCAAAAGCAAAGAAATAATTACTAATTGATTCTAAGAAAATGCAATATGTTAGGATTTTTTTACAAATTAAATCTGCAATTGCCTGGCTGTTTGCTTAAGGCAAAAAATAAACAGTAAATAACTGTGGATAACCAAATTTAGTTGGGGATAGTTTGTTTTTTTGTAAATAAATATCTTTACAGAATGTATTTGCTGGCACACTATATGTAGTAAGGGGTAAGTAATAAACCTCGACTCATTGGGTTAACACCTGCATTTAGTGGCGTGTTTCCCTCCCAAAAAGAGGCTTGGAAGTGGCAGATACAGAGCATTATTTGAGTGATAGTGAAATTCACCCTATTGATATAGTTGAAAACTTAATCAAGGACCGTTCATGGGATTTTGATCGTGTTGGGGACGACCAGATAGCTATGATGGTTGAGGGTAAGTGGAGAACTTATTCTGTTAATTTAGCTTGGTCTGCATATGACGAAACTCTACGATTAATATCTTCATTTGATATGGATCCACCCAAAGAAAAATTACCTGAATTATTCGAAGCCCTAAATCTTGCGAATGATGACTGTTGGACTGGTGGGTTTTCTTATTGGAAAGACCACAAGATGATGGTGTTTCGATATGGTTTGGTCCTGTCTGGTGGTGCTATTGTAAGTGTGGATCAAATCGACCACTTGCTTCACATGGCGGCCACAACTTGTGAGCGATACTACCCAGCATTTCAACTGGCGTGTTGGGGAGATCAAACTCCTAGTTCAGCAATGGATGTAGCTATTGCTGAAGCTTATGGTCACGCATAGTCTGGTCTAAACAATAAGGATGATTTTATGGCTTTAGAAACTGTATCTGAAAAAGGATTGGTTTTACTGGGCTGCGGTAAAATGGGCTCTGCTATGCTACAAGGCTGGTTAGCAGATGGCTTAAATACAAACTCTGTATATGTGCTCGATCCCTTTCCATCCAAGTGGTTGTTAGGGCTTGCAGAAAAGGGTTTAAATCTAAACAAAGCTCTACCCCAAGAACCAGCCGTATGTATCATAGCTGTTAAACCTCAAATGATGGGCGAAGCTTTGCCGTCATTAAAAGTAATTGCAAAAACGAATACCATATTTCTTTCAATAGCTGCAGGTACATCCATTGAAAGTTTTCAATCTATTTTGGGTTCAAAATGTAAAATTGTAAGAGCAATGCCCAATACGCCAGCCGCTATAGGGCAGGGGATTTCAGCGCTTATAGGAAATAATAATACATCAAATGAAGATGTGGAATTGTGCGAAATACTTTTAAAAGCTGTCGGTGACACGGTTATTTTAGATACAGAAGCACAAATGGATGCAGTAACAGCAGTATCAGGCTCTGGGCCAGCTTATGTATTCCACCTAATTGAAACTTTGGCTTTAGCGGGGGAAGCGCAGGGATTATCAGCTGATTTGGCAATGACTTTGGCCAAAAAAACTGTTGCTGGTGCGGGTGCTTTGGCATTTCAATCGGAAGAAAGCCCCGAGCAATTGAGGATAAATGTGACCTCACCGGGGGGTACTACCCAAGCCGCACTGAAAGTTTTAATGGATAGTGAAACTGGGTTCCCAAAGGTTTTATCAGAAGGTGTCAGCGCGGCGGCTAATCGCAGTAAGGAATTAGGTAAGACATGAGTGAAATTTCATTTGATGATTTTATGGCGGTTGATGTTCGTGTGGGTGAAATTGTACGAGCAGAACCATTCCCCGAAGCAAGGAAGCCTGCCTATAAGCTTTGGGTGAACTTTGGCGATGAGATTGGTGAGAAAAAATCTTCTGCACAAATTACTGTCCATTACAGCCTTTCGGAATTAGTGGGAAAGCGTGTAATGGCAGTGGTAAATTTTCCACCTAGGCAAATTGGTCCAGTGAAGTCTGAAGTGTTAGTTCTTGGAATTCCTGATGAAAATGGAGCTGTAGTTTTAATTACGCCAGATAAAGATGTTCCATTAGGTGTCAGGTTGTTTTAAAAGCGACATATTGTCGTAAAAATACCTTTACTGTCGGCTTTCTCGAAGACTACTTTCTATTATTTAAATAGTATTTGTTTTGACAAGAACGTTATCCTATCCAGGGGTACGTTTAGGAGGCAAAATGAATCATATCCAACCTGTTATAGACACTTCTCCCAAAGTATCTGACGAGATTAGAAAAACCACTTGTTATATGTGTGCGTGCCGTTGTGGCATAAATGTACACATGAAGGAGGGGAAAGTTGCTTACATTGAGGGCAATCGTGACCATCCAGTCAACAAGGGTGTATTATGCGCCAAGGGATCTGCAGGTATTATGCAGGTTAATGCTCCTTCTCGTTTACGCTCGCCACTAAAGCGTGTCGGAGAGCGAGGTTCTGGTGAATTTGAAGAAATCAGCTGGGATGAAGCGTTAGAGATAGCATCAACGCGACTTGCAAAAGTTCGGGCAGATGATCCATCTAAATTAGCATTTTTTACTGGTCGAGATCAGTCACAGTCATTCACAAGTTTCTGGGCGCAGGGGTTTGGCACGCCAAACTATGCTGCACACGGTGGCTTTTGTTCGGTGAATATGGCCGCTGCAGGCATTTACACTATGGGTGGAGCATTTTGGGAATTTGGTCAACCTGACTGGGATCACACTAAAATGTTTATGCTTTTTGGTGTAGCGGAAGATCATGACAGTAACCCGATTAAAATGGGTTTAGGAAAATTAAAGAAGCGTGGTGCCAAAGTAGTAGGCGTTAATCCAATCCGAACAGGCTACAACGCAGTTGCTGACGAATGGGTTGGTATTACTCCAGGTACTGATGGATTATTTATCACTGCTCTCATTCATGAATTAATGAAAGCGGGGAAGATTGATCTTCACTATCTTGCTCAATACACAAACGCCCCAGTTTTACTGGACAGTGATCCTGCAAGTGAAAGCTTCGGATTGTTTTTGAGAGATAAGGACAGCAAGCCTTTAGTAATTGATTTGAATTCTGGTAAAAAAGTAGCCTTTGATAAAAAAGGTATTAAACCAGATTTAAATGGGTCAATCCGACAAGCGGGAATAACTCATACGACCGTATTCCATAAAATGGCTGAGACCTACATGGCGCCTGAGCATGACGCCGCAAATGTTGCTGAGCAGTGTGGTATTTCAGAAGAAACAATTCGACGCCTTGCCGCTGAATTAGCGCATGTCGCATTTGAGCAAGAAATTAGCCTTCCAATTGAGTGGACTGATTTCCGTGGTGAAAAGCATACAAAAATGACAGGGCGTCCAGTGTCTTTCCACGCAATGCGAGGAATTTCCGCGCACGCAAATGGTTTTCAGACATGTCGTGCCTTGCATATACTTCAAATTATTTTAGGAAGCGTCGAAGTGCCTGGTGGGTTCAGGTTTAAACCTCCATACCCAAAATCATCTGAAATTCACCCGAAGCCACATTATGGATATGCGCCCAACAAACCACTTGATGGGCCACACTTAGGTTTTACACATGGCCCAGAAGATCTTGCCTTAAAGGAAGATGGAACGGCCGCAAGAATTGATAAGGCATTTACTTGGGAAAACCCAATGTCATCGCATGGATTGATGCATATGGTTATTTCAAATGCTCATGCCGGAGACCCATACAAAATAGATACATTGTTTATGTATATGGCGAATATGTCTTGGAACTCTTCAATGAACACAAGTGGTGTGATGAAGATGCTGACAGATAAAGACGAAAATGGTGACTACGTCATTCCAAACATAATTTACTCGGATGCCTACTCATCTGAAATGGTTTCATATGCAGATCTTGTTTTACCTGATGCGACTTACCTTGAACGCCATGATTGTATTTCACTTTTAGATCGTCCAATTTGTGAAGCTGATGGTGCGGCGGATGCCATTCGCTGGCCTGTCATAGAGCCAGATCGAGACGTACGTGGTTTCCAATCCGTTTTATGTGACTTGGGAGCACGACTTGGATTGCCAAACTTTACAAATGAAGATGGATCCCAAAAGTTTGCTGACTATGCTGATTATATCGTTAATCACCAAAGAAAGCCTGGAATTGGCCCGCTTGCAGGTTTCCGTGGAGATGGTTCAGATTCAGGACGAGGTGATGTAAATCCTGATCAGCTTGATAAATATATTGAGAATGGTGGTTTCTTTGTTGAACATATCAATGAAGATGCATCTTATTATAAGCCTTGGAATATGGCTTACCAAGAATGGGCAGTGAAGATGGGATTATTTGATGCCCCCTCACCATATCTTTTCCAGCTTTATGTGGAACCAATGCGTAAATTCCAATTGGCAGCAGAAGGCCACGGTGAGCGACAGCCTCCAGAACATTTACGTGAGAGAGTTCGAGAGACAATGAATCCTCTTCCAGTTTGGAGTAATTCAACTGATAAAGATTACCCAATTCATGCGCTTACTCAGCGCCCTATGGCAATGTACCATTCATGGGGAACACAAAATGCGTGGTTGAGACAAATTCATGGTGTAAATCCTTTATATGTCCCAACAAAAATTTGGGAACAAAATGACTTTAAAGATGGTGATTGGGCAAAGGTATCATCACCACATGGAGAAATCACTGTGCCAGTGGCACATCAAGCAGCATTAAATGAAAATACCATATGGACATGGAATGCAATTGGTAAACGTAAAGGCGCTTGGGCATTAGATGAAAAGGCACCAGAAGCAACCAAAGGCTTTTTATTAAATCATATAATACATGAGCTAATGCCAGCAAAAGGTGATGGAATGCGATGGGCAAATTCTGATCCTATTACCGGACAGGCTGCGTGGTTTGATTTGAAAGTTGCAATTGAAAAAGTGGAAGCACCAGCTGAATGTGAGCCAAATATACCGGCCCAGAAATCACCGGTTGGTAAAGGCCCTAAAAACTTAACTTGGAAGGTGGGAGCATGACCGCATTACCCCCTAAATCTGATGTAAAACTTGGTTTAGTAATCGATCTTGATACTTGTGTTGGCTGCCACGCATGTGTTGTGTCTTGTAAAGGTTGGAATACTGAAAATTATGGAGCACCGTTATCTGATCAAGATGCTTACGGTGAAAATCCATCAGGTACCTTTTTAAATCGTGTCCACTCTTATGAAGTACAGCCAGAACAAGGTGCTGCACAGACAATTCACTTCCCTAAGTCATGCCTCCACTGTGAAGATGCGCCTTGTGTAACTGTGTGCCCAACTGGAGCAAGTTACAAACGTGCCGAGGATGGCATTGTTCTTGTAAATGAAGATGCATGCATTGGGTGTGGTCTTTGTGCATGGGCGTGCCCATACGGTGCGCGTGAACTTGACCAAGCAGCTGGTGTTATGAAAAAATGTACACTTTGCGTTGACAGGATTTACAACGAAAATTTACCTGAAGAAGATCGTGAACCAGCATGTGTTCGAACATGTCCTGCAGGTGCAAGGCATTTTGGTGACTTAGGTGATGCAGAAAGTGATGTATCAAAATTAGTTCAAGAGCGCGGTGGTATGGATTTAATGCCAGAGCTTGGAACTAAGCCAGTAAACAAATATTTACCTCCACGACCCAAAGATCAAGGAAATGAAATTGATATTTTGGCGCCGTTATTGGCACCTATTGCGACTGAAACTTCTGGCTTCCTAGGATGGCTTGATCGTACTTTGGAGAAAATCTAATGCATCCAGCACCATCCGTAATTCTTTTTTCAGTTTTGTCTGGCCTAGGTTTTGGCATGTTGGCATGGTTAGGAATTGGCAAGCCGCCAATGACGGGCATGTTTGCATTTGTATTTTTCTTTATAGCCTATGCCCTAGCAGTTGGAGGCTTGTTGTCCGCAACATTCCACTTAGGTAATCCTAAAAATTCATTAAAAGCATTTAGCCAATGGCGAACAAGTTGGCTTAGCCGTGAAGGTTGTTGTGCAGTTGCTGCATTAATGATCATGGGCATTTATGCAATTGGAGCAATATTTTTTGAAACTCATTGGGTTATTATTGGAGGTATCGGAGCGATATTATCAATAGTTACAGTATTCACTACATCGATGATTTATGCACAATTAAAAACAGTTCCAAGATGGAACCATTGGACTACACCAGTATTATTTGTGAGTTTGTCTGTGTTTGGCGGTGCCCTCATGACTGGCCAAGTGACCGTAGCAATGTATGGTTTTGTTGTAGTTGGATTAATCCAAGTAATCGCATGGTTTACAAGTGATAATCGCTTTGCAAACAGTGGCTCTACAATCGAAACAGCCACGGGTTTGGGTAATATTGGTAAAGTAAGAATGTTTGAACCACCTCACACTGGCACCAATTATTTACTTAAAGAAATGGTTTATGTAATTGGGCGTAAGCATGCTGCAAAGTTGAGATTACTAGCGATAATTCTTATGGTCGTGATCCCTGTATTGATGCTTGGTATGGGAGCTCAGCATGGGATGAAAGCAATTGTTGCCGTACTTTCTCATTTAGTTGGCGTGATTGCATCGAGGTGGCTTTTCTTTGCTGAAGCAGAGCATGTCGTTGGCTTATATTATGGCAAACGTGGATAGTTATTTATAATAATAAAGGCGCAAACTCATGTTTGCGCCTTTATTATTTAAGGCCTTAATTTTTTCTAAGATACGTGCTGTGCTGACAGTTCAACTGCGTGCAGAAATGACTTTGCGGAAGAACTTGCTGACATTAAATAAAATGTATCATCTGCTTTCCTTATAATTATTGCAGACATATGCTCCATACTCGTTCGAGCCATTCCATCTAATTGAAAAACGTTTTTGTCTAGATCTACTTGGCATATGCGCTCCAAGGCTTCACGTGATGACTCACCGCTTATCTCTAAAATAACCCAAGCATCAGTCTGATCTGTAATATAAGCACTCTCACCAAATGTAATTGCCATTGAGTTTTCAGGGTCTTCTGCTCGCTTCATTAAAACAAAAATTTGATCAGGTTGAGTAAAGAGTAAACGAGTATCTTTATTTTTCACAGATTTCGTAGGTGATGGCATTTTAAGGTTAAATATATTTTTAATATTATTCTTAAATTTAGATTCCTCACCTTGAGGAATAGCCATTGCAATAAGACTTTGATTAGCAACTTCACGCAAGCGTATGTTGCCAATCTCTTTGTCATATCCACCCAAGGAGTCGGTTGCTGATAATTTAGCCACGTTGCAGTCCTCCTTCTGGATCGTACATATGTGAAGACACAATTTCTACAAGTACATCTGTACCCCTTACGCCATCCCATGCTCTGATGATTTCACCGTGACGCTCATGACCTCTTTCAAGAAAGCCAAGGCCAATATGTTGTTCAAAGTGGGGTGAATAACATACTGAAGTAATCCAGCCCTGGTCATTTGTTGTTGTTGGCTTGTCATTCTTGGCGAGAAAGTGAGCGCCAGATGATAAGCTATCAGTTTTCTCAACAGTTTTCACTCCGACAAGGCGAACTTGGTTATCTGCAACCATTACTTCTCGGCGTGAAAGTACTGATCCAATACTGTCTTTTTTTATGGAAACCATATTATTCATATTGACGTTAAATGCTGTCATTTGGCCATTAAGCTCAGCGCCAGTGACGTGACCTTTTTCTATGCGCATCACACCCAAGGCTTCTGTACCATATGGAGTAATATCAAACTCTTCGCCAGCTGCTATAATTTCACGAATTAAAGCATCTCCATACCTTGCTGGAACGGCGACTTCATATGCCAGTTCCCCTGAGAAACTTATGCGGAATAATCGCCCTGGTGTCCCGCCACAAACTGTAACATCAGAACAAGCCATAAACGGAAACCCATCATTAGACATGTCAACTTTATCTATTATTTTAGATAAGACATCACGGCTTTTAGGCCCAGCAATCGCAAATTGTGCCCATTGGTCAGTTGTAGAAATAAGATGAACATCGAGATCTGGGAATAAACACTGTCGTGCGAATTCCATATTTCTGTAAACTAAAACTGCATTAGCTGTTGTGGTTGTCATTACAAAATGATCTTCAGCCAAACGTGCAGTTGTACCGTCATCATAGCAGATGCCATCTTCGCGTAACATAAGGCCATATCTCACTCTGCCAACAGGAACCTTAGCAAATGGATTTGAATAAATTTTATTTAGGAATTCAGCCGCATCTTTACCTTTAATATCAATTTTTCCAAGTGTTGATACATCGCAAACACCAACTGATTTGCGTGTTTTTGTAACCTCACGGTCAACGCTATCACGCCAAGTTTTGTCACCTGACTTTGGAAACCATTGCGCCCTCATCCAGTTACCAACTTCAACAAATTCTGCACCTTGCTCGTCCGCCCAGTTATGGCTTGGCGTTAGGCGAGTTGGATGAAAGTGTTGACCACGCTCTCTACCGCCAAATGCACCAATTGCAACGGGTGAATAAGGTGGGCGAAATATGGTTGTACCTGTCTCGGGAATTGTCTTGCCAGTAGCTTCTGCCATGACTGCAAGGCCTAAGATATTTGACGTTTTACCTTGGTCAGTAGCCATCCCAAGGGTGGTGTAACGTTTTAAATGCTCAACTGATTTAAAACCTTCTGCCTGAGATTGCTTTACATCCTTTGATGTAACGTCATTTTGCAAGTCTATCCACGCTCGTTGCTTGTAACCTGCCACATGCCAATACTGCATTATTGCAAAGCCTTCATCCTCTGCTTTAGGGGCTTGCGAACGAGAAGGGCTTAAGCCTAATTCTTTTACGATAGCATTTGCAGTTTTATGACCAGACTTGATAGCAGCACCAAGTGTCATTTCACCGTTTGAGGCACCAGCAATTGATTGACCAACAGGTAAATTACCTCCTGGAACAAAACCTGCAATTTCATCGTTCCAAATAGGTCGCCCTCTTTGGTGACATGTAAGATGAACATTTGGTGACCAACCACCAGAAACTGCTAAGCAATCTACATTTAAGACTTGGCCGTTTGTTAGCGTAATTCTATTTAAAGCTTTACGTCCTTGTGTATCACAAACGCTTGCCCCCATTATCATTGCAACGCCGGGTATATGAGCTCTTGGGGCAGTGTCTCTAGGGTCTATAACAGCAGTAACATTTATGCCCTTAGAAACTAGTTCTACCGCAGTTTGCCAACCACTATCGTTATTTGTAAAAATGGCAATATTAGTACCTGCAGCTACACCATATCTCGTTGCATATGCTCTAACAGATCCAGCAAGCATAATCCCTGGCCGATCATTATTCGGGAATGCAATTGAGCGTTCAGTTGCTCCACCACAGATCATCGCTCGTTTAGAATAAATGCGCCACAATACTTGTCGTGGTTTGTTTCCACTATCTGCCAAGTGGTCAGTCTTTCTTTCAAGAGCACCATAAATGCCATGATCGTAAGAGCCGTAAACCGTTGTTCGAGTAAGAATACGAACATTTGGCATTGCGTCTAATTCATCTTTTGATTTTTGCACCCAGTCTTGGCCTGAAATACCTGAAACAGTGTGTTCTTCTTCAAGAAGTCTTCCGCCAAGAAGAAAATCTTCATCAGCAATAATAACTCTTGCGCCCGCTCTTCCAGCTGCGAGTGCTGCCGTTAATCCTGATGGACCAGCTCCAGCAATTAACAAGTCACAATGTAAAAAACCTTTATCATATTTATCTGGGTCTTCTAATTTTGATAAGCTACCTAATCCTGCACTTGATCGAATTATGGGCTCATAGATTTTTTCCCAAAATGCTTTTGGCCACATAAATGTTTTATAATAAAAGCCTGCACCTAAAAATGGTGACAATAAATCCGTCACTGACATGATATCAAAATCTAGTGAACCTCGGTGGTTTTGGCTTTCTGATGTTAAGCCATCAAATAGCTCAACGACAGTTGCTCGCGTATTTGGTTCTTGATGTGCGCCGGAGCGCAATTGAACCAATGCATTTGGTTCTTCTGAACCTGAGCTAAATATACCACGTGGCCTGTGATATTTAAACGATCGCCCCACTAAACGTTGGCCATTGGCTAATAAGGCTGATGCAAGGGTATCGCCCTCATAGCCAGTCATTTGTTTGTTGTTAAATGTGAATTTGATTGGTTTGCTTTTATTTACCAGCCCACCATTAATTCTATATGCCTGTTTCATTTTGAACGCCCCCGTGATCGGGCAACGTCACGTGCCAATTCAACATTAAAAATTTCATGGGTAACTGTATCACGCGTTACGACTAACCAAGATCTGTCACCCGCCTCATGATACCAAAGCTCACGATATTTTCCTGCTGGGTTATCTCGTAAGTAAAGATACTCGTGAAAATTCTTTGCAGCATGTTCACCCATACCATCTGGTCGATCAATCATAGATTCATCACCTAAATGTATAAATTCATTTGCATCACGTGGTCCCAATAAGGGATGGTTGATAATCATTTCAAAATTCCCCTAATGTAAGTTTGGTTGGGCTCCAACGCCCTTTTCATCAATCATATTGCCTCGAATGAAACGATCTAAACGCATCTGACTAGCATTCTCGTGTGACGTATCAGTTGCAAGTAGGTGAGCATAACAATAGCCAGAAGCTGGCGTTGCTTTAAAGCCACCATAACACCAACCGCCATTAAAATATAAACCTTCAATTCCCGTCTTATCAATAAATGGTGAGCCATCCATGGACATATCCATTACACCTCCCCACATCCTGAGTAATCTTGCGCGTCCAATCATTGGCATGATTGACATGCCGCCAGAGCAGACATCCTCTACAACAGGTAAGTTGCCCCTTTGTGCATAAGAGTTGTAACCATCCAAGTCACCTCCAAATACTAGGCCACCTTTATCGGACTGGCTTACATAAAAATGACCCGCACCATAGGTTATAACGCCGGGTATAGTTGGCTTTAGGCCTTCTGATACGAATGCCTGCAATACGTGGCTTTCTATAGGTAGGCGCATGCCTGCTTTTTCCATTACGCGGCTTGAAGCCCCAGCCACACAAACGGCTGTCTTCTTAGCTTTGATCATACCTTTGCTCGTTTGCACGCCCAAGCATTTACCATTTTTCATTTGAAAGCCGGTAACTTCACAATTTTGAATAATATCTACTCCATGCAAGTCTGCTGAGCGCGCATATCCCCATGCAACAGCATCGTGTCTTGCTGTGCC
>ENA-OREM01000338-OREM01000338.1-marine-metagenome-genome-assembly--contig:-NODE-338-length-36537-cov-4.476769_pt1 | contig 36537 bp, 23 predicted proteins | sample MGYA00248623_ERZ508561 | MGnify/ENA primary metagenome ERZ508561 (study PRJEB26227, sample SAMN06264494) | marine metagenome | isolation source: Columbia River Estuary | place: USA:Columbia River Estuary...
GATTTCGTTCTCAAAACCCCGCCAGCAGCGGTACAAATCATTGAACATTCAAAAATTAAAAAAGGTTCGTCTGAGCCAAACCGCGTTAAAGTTGGTTCCGTAACCTGGGATCAAGTTCGTGCGATTGCCGAAGACAAACTTCCAGATTTGAATTGTTTTACGGTTGATTCCGCTATGCGCATGGTTGCAGGAACAGCAAGAAGTATGGGGGTTACCGTAAAAGGTGGCGAAGCTCCTAAATCCAAATAATCATTCACTATGAAAAGAGTTTCTAAAAAAAGAAAAGAGATTTTGGCAAAATATGATTTGTCAAAAGCTTTCACTCTATCAGAAGCATGTGATTTGGTGAAGGGAATTTCTACCACTAAATTCGATGCCTCTGTAGATATTTGTGTTCGTTTGGGTGTAGACCCACGTAAAGCGAACCAAATGGTACGTGGAACCGTTGCCCTACCTCACGGTACTGGTAAAGATGTCAAAGTACTTGTACTTTGTACACCAGACAAAGAGAAAGAAGCGCAAGACGCTGGTGCAGACTTCGTTGGTCTTGACGATTACATCGCTAAGATCAAAGCTGGCTGGACTGCCGTTGACGTGATCATCACAATGCCTTCTGTAATGGGTAAAGTTGGTGCGCTTGGTCGTATCCTCGGTCCGCGCGGCTTGATGCCAAACCCAAAGACAGGTACTGTAACCATGGAAATTGGTAAAGCAGTAGAAGAAGTGAAAGCCGGTAAAATTGACTTTAAAGTTGATAAATACGGTATCATCCACGCTGGAATTGGAAAGGTAAGTTTTGACGGAACAAAAATTCGCGAGAACGCCTCCGAATTGATCCAAACACTCGTCAAACTTAAGCCCTCTGCTGCAAAAGGTACATACATTAAAAGTATCTACCTGAGCTCAACAATGAGTCCCGGAATACAAATTGACGCGAAGTCTGTTACTGCTTAATACTTAGAACACATGACAAGAGAAGAAAAAGCACAGTACATCAGCGATTTAGCAGCACAATTGTCTGCGAGTAGCGTTGTGTATTTGACAGACACTGCAGATTTGACCGTTGAGGCTGTAAACACACTCCGCAGAAGATGTTTTCAATCAAACATCTCCATGCGCGTAGTAAAGAATGCTTTGCTTGAAAAAGCAATGGATCAAGTAGAAGGTAAAGATTTTGGTGCGTTACGCGACGTTCTCAAAGGATCTACCTCTGTCATGATTTCCGAAGTTGCAAATGCTCCTGCAAAATTGATTGCAGATTTCCGCAAGAAGTCTCCAAAACCACTTTTGAAAGGTGCTTACATCGACGAAGCAATCTTTATTGGTGACGAACAACTTAGTGCATTAGAATCACTCAAGAGCAAAGAAGAGCTCATCGGTGACCTCATTGCCTTGTTGCAAAGCCCAGCGAAAAATGTATTGTCTGGTCTTCAAGGTGCTGGTGGCAAAATTGCTGGCATCCTTAAAACGCTCGAAGAAAGAGCATAAACAATTAATTATTAAACCTTTTTAAATTTAAATAAAATGGCTGATTTGAAGCAAATTGCAGAAACGTTGGTAAACCTTACAGTAAAAGAAGTAAGTGAGTTGGCAACAATTATGAAAGACGAGTATGGCATCGAGCCTGCTGCTGCGGCACCAGTAATGGTAGCTGGTGGTGGAGCTGCTGCTGGTGGCGAAGCTGCTGCTGAGAAAACTGAGTTTGATGTGATCCTCAAAGCTGGCGGTCCTAACAAACTTGCAGTAGTTAAACTTGTAAAAGAATTGACTGGTAATGGTTTGAAAGAATCTAAAGACCTAGTTGATGCAGCACCTTCTACATTGAAAGAAGGCGTATCTAAAGACGAGGCTGAAGGCCTCAAAAAGTCTCTTGAAGAGGCTGGTGCTGAAGTAGAAGTTAAGTAATTCGATTCAGGATATACAGGAAAGGCACCGCCGAAAGGCGGGTGCCTTGTCCTGTTTTTTGCATGTTGATTTCAACAGAGTACAAAACATTAAAAAAAACAAGCCTTGGCAACAACAACTAATTCAACCAGAATTAATTTTGCTTCAAGCAAAAACCAATTTGAATATCCAGATTTCTTGGAAATTCAATTAAAGTCTTTTCAAGAATTTTTCCAGTTGGAAACAACCCCGGAAAACCGTGAAAGCGAAGGACTTTTCAAAGTGTTTGCTGAAAATTTCCCCATTACGGATACCCGCAATCAATTTGTTCTAGAATTCCTGGATTATTTCATAGATCCACCTCGCTACACCATCGAAGAGTGTATCGAAAGAGGTCTCACTTACAGTGTTCCTCTTAAAGCAAAACTGAAACTGTATTGTACTGACCCTGAGCACGAGGACTTCGAGACCATCGTTCAGGATGTTTACTTGGGTACAATTCCTTATATGACACCGAAAGGTTCTTTTGTGGTCAATGGTGCCGAGCGCGTCATTGTATCCCAATTGCACCGTTCACCTGGTGTTTTCTTTGGACAGTCTCGCCACGCAAATGGCACTAAACTCTATTCGGCCCGTATCATTCCTTTCAAAGGTTCATGGATCGAATTCGCTACGGATATCAACAATATCATGTATGCGTACATTGACCGTAAAAAGAAATTACCAGTAACTACGCTTTTCCGTGCCATTGGCTATGAAACAGACCGCGATATCCTCGATATCTTTGGTTTGGCAGACGAAGTCAAGGTAAACAAAGCCAATCTTAAAAAACTCATCGGTCGTCGTTTGGCTGCCAGAGTTCTCAAGACCTGGATCGAAGATTTCGTCGACGAAGATACCGGAGAAGTTGTCTCTATTGAGCGCAACGAGGTCATTCTCGATCGCGAACTTTTGATTGGCGAGGAGCACCTCGATGCCATCATGGACTCAGGAGCTAAGTCATTGATTTTGCACAAAGAAGATGGCAATTCAACTGACTACACCATCATTTACAACACCCTACAAAAAGATACATCCAATTCTGAAAAAGAAGCGGTTGAACACATCTATCGTCAATTGCGTAACGCAGATCCACCAGACTACGAAACAGCAAAAGGTGTATTTGAGAAATTATTCTTCTCTGATGCTCGCTACGACTTAGGTGAAGTAGGACGTTACCGTCTGAACAAAAAACTCAATCTCGATACTGCAGAAGAATCGCGCGTCTTGACTAAAAACGACATCATCTGCATCATCAAGTACTTGATTGAATTGATCAACTCAAAGGCGGATATCGATGATATCGACCACTTGTCAAACCGTCGTGTACGTACCGTTGGTGAGCAACTTTACGCTCAATTTGGCGTAGGTTTGGCGCGTATGGCCCGCACCATCCGCGAGCGCATGAACGTACGTGACAACGAAGTCTTTACACCAATTGACCTCATCAATGCCAAGACTTTGTCTTCGGTCATTAACTCTTTCTTTGGAACCAACCAGCTATCTCAGTTCATGGACCAAACCAACCCGCTCTCAGAGGTGACGCACAAGCGCCGTCTTTCTGCACTCGGGCCAGGCGGTCTATCGCGTGAGCGCGCAGGTTTCGAGGTTCGTGACGTTCACTACACGCACTACGGTCGTTTGTGTACCATCGAAACACCTGAAGGTCCAAACATCGGACTCATCTCTTCACTTTGTGTATTTGCAAAAGTTAACAAACTTGGTTTCATTGAAACACCATACCGTCGTGTAGACAACGGTCGCGTCGTTTTTGAAGAGAGCCCAATTTATTTGGCTGCCGAAGAAGAAGATTCAAAAACAATTGCACAGGCAAACGCTAAAATCGACGAGAAAGGTAATTTCCTATCTGATTTAGTAAAAGCACGCTACGAAGGTGACTTCCCAGTTGTCGCCCCTGGTGACCTCAGCCTCATGGACGTTGGAGCCAACCAAATTGCATCAATTGCGGCTTCATCCATTCCTTTCCTCGAGCACGACGATGCAAACCGTGCACTCATGGGGTCCAACATGCAGCGCCAAGCGGTGCCGCTTTTGCGTCCAAATGCACCTATCGTTGGTACCGGAATCGAGCAACTCGTTGCTAGAGATTCGCGCGTTTTGATCAACGCAGAAGGATCCGGAACAGTTGAGTACGTCGATGCGAATGAAATCGTTATCCGCTATGACTGGAACGACCAAGATAAACTCGTGAGCTTTGACAGCGAAGTAACGCGTTACTCGCTCACCAAATTCATGAAGACCAACCAAAGTACTTGTATCAACCTCAAGCCAATCGTTCAAAAAGGCGACCGCGTTGAAAGAGGACAAGTTCTTTGTGAAGGTTATGCCACTCAATCAGGAGAGCTTGCACTCGGACAAAACCTCAAAGTAGCTTTCATGCCATGGAAGGGTTACAACTTCGAAGATGCGATTGTTATTTCTGAAAAAGTAGTTCGCGACGACATCTTTACCTCTATTCACATCGATGAATATTCATTAGAAGTACGCGACACCAAACGCGGTATGGAGGAACTCACTTCCGATATTCCCAACGTATCCGAAGAAGCGACCAAAGACCTCGACGAAAACGGACTCATCCGCATCGGTGCTGAAATCAAAGAAGGTGATATCCTTATCGGTAAAATCACACCAAAAGGTGAAACAGACCCATCTCCAGAAGAGAAACTTTTGCGCGCCATCTTCGGCGATAAAGCAGGTGATGTCAAAGATGCCTCACTCAAAGCAGGTCCTTCTTTACGCGGCGTTGTAATCGAGAAAAAACTCTTCTCAAGAGCAGTGAAAGACCGCAAGTCAAAATCGCAAGATAAGCCCGTACTCGAAGCTTTAGATGCTGACTATCAAAGAGATTTCGCAGTGCTTCGCGACAAACTTGTCGACAAATTATTGGTCATCCTCGGCGAACAGAAGTCTGCTGGTGTCTTCAATAACTTTAAAGAAGAGTTGATCAAAAAAGGCACTAAGTTTAGCAACAAAGCACTCAGTGCGCTAGATTACTCTATTGTCAATCCCTTGAACTGGACCGCTGACGCTGAAACCAATCAACTGATTTCTCGCGTGATCCACAACTTCAACATCAAAGCCAACGACTTACTTGGTATCTATAAGCGCAAGAAATTTCATATTTCTGTCGGTGATGAGCTCCCTGCCGGAATCGTGAAATTGGCGAAAGTATATGTTGCCAAAAAACGCAAGTTGAAAGTCGGTGACAAGATGGCGGGACGTCACGGTAACAAAGGTATTGTTGCCAACATCGTACGTCAAGAAGACATGCCGTTCCTCGAAGACGGAACGCCTGTTGATATCGTATTGAATCCACTAGGGGTACCATCTCGTATGAACATCGGTCAGATTTATGAGACCGTACTTGCATGGGCGGGTGAAAAACTAGGTGTCAAGTTTGCTACGCCAATTTTTGATGGTGCAAAACCAGAAGAAATCAACGAGTGGACAGACAAAGCTGGTGTGCCACGTTCAGGTAAAACTTACCTCTACGACGGCGGAACCGGTGAGCGTTTCCACCAACCTGCAACTGTCGGTATCATCTACATGTTGAAATTATCTCACATGGTTGACGACAAAATGCACGCACGTTCTATCGGACCATACTCACTTATTACCCAACAACCTTTGGGTGGTAAGGCTCAGTTTGGTGGTCAGCGTTTTGGTGAGATGGAAGTTTGGGCATTGGAAGCATTTGGTGCAGCCAATATCCTTCAAGAAATCCTTACCGTGAAATCTGACGACGTCATGGGTCGTGCCAAGGCATATGAATCTATTGTAAAAGGCGACAACATTCCAGAACCAGGTATTCCTGAGTCCTTCAATGTATTGTTACACGAATTACGTGGTTTGTGCCTTAACGTATCAATGGATTAATTCAAAATACTAACGTAAATAGTCGAGATCAAATGGCTTTCAAAAAAGAAACCCCAAAAAAGCAAAGCAGCTTCAACAAAATCACTATCTCCTTGGCTTCACCTGAAGTTATTTTGGAGCACTCTAGTGGTGAAGTTTTGAAACCAGAAACCATCAACTACCGCACCTACAAACCGGAGCGCGATGGCTTGTTCTGTGAGCGCATTTTTGGACCTGTTAAAGATTACGAATGTCACTGTGGTAAGTACAAGCGCATCCGCTACAAAGGAATTGTTTGTGACCGCTGTGGTGTAGAAGTAACTGAAAAGAAAGTACGTCGTGAGCGTATGGGGCACATCTCTTTGGTGGTTCCTGTCGCACACATCTGGTACTTCCGTTCGCTTCCAAACAAGATTGGTTATTTGTTGGGCTTGCCTACCAAAAAACTAGATCAAATCATTTATTATGAGCGTTACGTTGTCATTCAAGCTGGTGCAGTAACCGGTACTGACAAATGGGCAAATGTCAAAAAGATGGACTTCTTAACCGAAGAAGAATACCTCGACATGCTCGATTTGCCAGAATTGGCCAACAACCACTACCTCGACGACAGCGATCCGAACAAATTCATCGCCAAAATGGGTGCTGAAGCACTCTATGATTTGTTAGGCGGTCTGAACCTCGATCAAATGTCTTATGACTTGCGTTACCAAGCCGAAACAGAAACTTCTGTTCAGCGTAAGAACGAAGCCTTGAAGCGTTTGCAAGTGGTAGAAGCCATGCGTGATTCACAAAAACGAATCGACAACCGTCCAGAATGGATGATTGTGAAAGTCGTTCCAGTAATTCCGCCAGAATTGCGTCCATTGGTTCCACTAGATGGTGGCCGTTTCGCAACTTCTGACCTCAATGACCTCTACCGTCGCGTCATCATCCGCAACAACCGCTTGAAGCGTTTGATCGAAATCAAGGCGCCAGAAGTGATCTTGCGCAATGAAAAACGTATGTTGCAAGAGGCTGTCGATTCACTTTTCGACAACTCAAGAAAATCTTCTGCCGTTAAAACAGAATCGAACCGTGCCCTCAAATCGCTTTCAGATTCATTGAAAGGTAAGCAAGGTCGTTTCCGTCAAAACTTACTTGGTAAGCGCGTCGACTACTCTGCACGTTCAGTAATTGTCGTTGGTCCAGACTTGAAACTACACGAGTGTGGTTTGCCAAAAGACATGGCAGCAGAACTCTACAAACCGTTTATCATTCGCAAAATGATTGAGCGCGGTATTGTCAAAACTGTTAAATCAGCGAAGAAAATCGTCGATCGCAAAGAGCCTGTTGTTTGGGACATCCTCGAGAACGTATTGAAAGGTCACCCAGTTCTCTTGAACCGCGCCCCTACACTTCACCGTTTGGGTATCCAAGCTTTCCAACCAAAATTGATCGAAGGAAAAGCGATCCGTTTGCATCCACTCGTAACTACGGCCTTCAACGCCGACTTCGATGGTGACCAAATGGCGGTGCACTTACCACTTGGTAATGCCGCAATCTTGGAAGCACAAATGCTGATGTTGGCATCTCACAACATCCTTAACCCGGCTAATGGCGCACCTATCGCGGTACCTTCTCAAGACATGGTCTTGGGTCTGTATTACATTACAAAAGGCAAGCGCACTACAGAAACTGAAATCGTCAAAGGAGAAGGTGGTATTTTCTATTCTCCAGAAGAAGTCATCATTGCTTACAACGAGGGTAAACTTGATTTGCACGCGCACATTAAAGTGAAAACTTATGACCTAGGAGAAGACGGACAACCTTGCCTCATGATGGTAGAAACGACATGTGGCCGCGTGATGTTCAATAACAAAGTACCACGTCAAGTTGGTTTCATCAATGACGTCATGACCAAGAAAGCACTTCGCGATATCATCGGTGAAGTACTCAAAGTTTGTGGTACGTCTAGGACAGCTCAATTCCTCGATGACATCAAGCAACTTGGTTACGAGATGGCCTTCAAAGGAGGTCTGTCCTTTAACCTCGACGATATCATTATCCCGAAAGAAAAAGAAACACTCGTTGCCAAGGCAGAGAACGAAGTGAAGGAAGTCATGATGAACTACAACATGGGTCTGATCACCAACAACGAGCGTTACAACCAAATCATCGACATCTGGACGCACACCAACTCGCGTCTGACACACACCCTCATGGAGCAGCTCAAGAGCGACCGCCAAGGTTTCAACTCTATCTACATGATGTTTGACTCCGGAGCACGTGGTTCCAAAGAACAAATTCGTCAGTTGTCAGGTATGCGTGGTCTAATGGCCAAGCCGCAAAAATCTGGTGCATCTGTACAAGAAATTATCGAGAACCCGATCTTGTCTAACTTTAAAGAAGGACTATCGATTCTTGAGTACTTTATTTCTACCCACGGTGCTCGTAAAGGTTTGGCGGATACCGCCCTCAAAACTGCCGATGCAGGTTACCTTACGCGTCGTTTGGTCGACGTTGCACAAGACGTTGTGATCAATTCTAACGACTGTGGTACCCTACGTGGTATTGTTGCAACCGCCTTAAAGAAAAATGACGAAGTCGTTGAACCATTATACGACCGTATCCTCGGCCGCACATCTGTTCACGATGTTTACATGCCAGATTCCGATCAAGTGATTGTTCAAGCTGGTGAGCTCATTTCTGAAGATGTCGCTCGCGCCATCGAAAAAGCAGGTATCGAAGAGGTTGAAATCCGTTCTGTACTTACTTGTGAAATGCGTCGTGGCGTTTGTTCGAAATGTTATGGTCGCAACCTTGCCAACCACCGCTTGGCGCAAATTGGTGACTCCGTTGGTGTCATCGCTGCACAGTCCATTGGTGAGCCTGGTACACAGCTGACACTCCGTACTTTCCACGTGGGTGGTACGGCATCTAACATCGCCGATATCTCAGACCTCAAAGCGAAAGCAAATGGTAAGCTTGAAATCGACGAATTGCGTACCATTGAACGTAAAAATGCCGATGGCACAGAACGCGTTATTGTTGTGGGTCGTTCTGCAGAATTGCGCATTACCGACGAAAAGACAGGTATTGTTGTCATGACCGCAAACGTACCTTACGGATCTGACCTCATGATCAAGAACAACACCAAAATCAAAAAAGGTGATGTCATCTGTAAGTGGGATCCATACAACGCCTTGATCATCGGTGAAGTTGCAGGTAAAGTTGTATTCGATGGCATCATCGAAAACATCACTTACCGCGAAGAAGTCGATGAGCAAACAGGCTTTACCGAAAAAGTAATTATCGAGTCACGCGATAAGAAAAAATCACCAGCGATTCACATCATCGATCCTAAAACGAAAGAAGTGTTACGCGAATATTCAATTCCAGTTAACGCTCACATTTCCGTTGCTGAAGGTGATAAAATTGTAGCAGGTGACATCCTCGTCAAAATCCCACGTTCAGCGGGTAAAACAGGGGATATCACCGGTGGTCTTCCACGTGTAACCGAATTATTCGAAGCAAGAAACCCATCTAACCCAGCTGTGGTTTCTGAAATCGATGGTACAGCAACTTACGGAACTGTTAAGCGCGGTAACCGCGAAATCATCATCACTTCTAAGCTTGGTGAAGTACGTAAGTATTTAGTGCCACTTTCTAAGCATATCTTGGTACAGCAAAACGACTACGTTCGTGCAGGGCAACCGCTTTCGGACGGTGCCATTACGCCAAACGATATCCTCAATATTGAAGGTCCGACCAAAGTACAAGAGTACATCGTGAACGAAATTCAAGAGGTATACCGCTTACAAGGTGTAAAAATCAACGATAAGCACTTCGAGGTCATCGTACGCCAAATGATGTTGAAAGCTGAAATCATCGAATCAGGAGACACGCGTTTCTTGGAAGGTCAAAGCGTTCACAAAGCTGACATCATGGAAGCCAACGACGAGCTTTACGGTCAAATGTTTGTCATTGACGCTGGTGATTCAACAGAATTGCACAAAGGTCAATTGGTAAGTGTTCGCCGTTTGCGCGACGAAAACTCACGCTTGAAGCGCGAAGACAAAAAACTCATCGAGGCACGCGAAGCAATGCCTGCAACCTCAACTCCGTTGCTACAAGGTATTACCCGCGCTTCACTTCAAACCCAGTCTTTCATTTCTGCAGCATCCTTCCAAGAGACTACAAAAGTCCTTAACGAAGCGGCAATCTCAGGAAAAGAAGACCACTTGTTGGGCTTGAAAGAAAATGTAATTGTTGGTCACCTTATTCCAGCAGGAACAGGGGTGCGCCACTTCCAAAACCTCATTGTTGGTTCGAAAGAAGCCTACGAAGAACTCATGGAAGAAGCACAATAAGCCAATTCAAATTCAAAAAAAGGGCGGCCATTTGGCCGCCCTTTTTATTTGATAAATAAATCTAATATTAAGAAATTCTACCCCAGTTAGGTTTGTTTTTCAAAACCTCTCGCAGCGCCTGATTTAATAGCGTATTTTCTGGCTTGATCAACTGCGGATCCGACTCTAAAATCTCTCTCGCTTTGTCGCGTGCCAACTGCACGAGTTGCCCATCCCTGGCAAGGTCGGCAATTTTGAGTGCGAGTGCTCCACTTTGCTGCGTACCCATGAGGTCTCCGGGGCCGCGTAGCTGTAAATCTACCTCGGCAAGTATGAAACCATCGTTACTGGCCACCATCGTATCCATGCGCTTTTGCGCTTCTTTAGATATGCCATCGCCTGTCATCAAAATACAAAACGATTTTTCAGCGCCGCGCCCTACCCGACCGCGCAATTGGTGCAATTGCGAAAGCCCAAAGCGCTCTGCGCTCTCAATGACCATCACCGATGCATTGGGCACATTGACACCAACTTCAATAACTGTTGTAGCAACCATGATATGAGTTTGTCCTTGCACAAATGCTTGCATGGCCGCCTCTTTGTCGGCAGGCTTCATTTTGCCGTGCACCATACTGATCTGAAAACCATGTGGTTTAAAGAAATCTTCTATTTGTGCATAGCCATCTTCTAAATTTTTAAAGTCTAACTTTTCTGATTCTTGAATGAGTGGATAAACAACATAGGCCTGTCGACCAAGTTTCAATTGTTCTTGAATAAATGTAAAAAGCTTAGCGCGGTGATTTTCTCGGCGATGGATCGTTTGTATGGGCTTTCTTCCTGGCGGCAATTCGTCGATGACCGATACATCTAAATCTCCGTAAAAAGTCATGGCAAGCGTGCGCGGAATGGGAGTAGCGGTCATGATCAGGACGTGTGGTGGCGTTGTGTTTTTGCGCCACATTTTTGCGCGTTGCGCAACGCCAAAGCGGTGTTGCTCATCAATGACCACTAGGCCTAGATTTTTAAACTGGACGGTATCTTCTAACAAAGCGTGGGTACCGATCAGCAATTGAATGTCACCATTGTTTAATCCTTCATGTATACGAACTCGCTCGGCTTTTTTTGTAGAACCTGTTAAGAGCGCTACACTGATGTTCATAGACCCTAATAAATAGGAAATTCCAATGAAATGTTGCGTGGCTAAAATTTCAGTGGGGGCCATTAAGGCTCCTTGTAAGTCGTTACCAATGGCGAGCAATAAGCTCAACAATGCCACAAGCGTTTTGCCACTACCGACATCACCTTGAAGCAGGCGGTTCATGTGGCTGCCGGCTCCGAGATCCTTGCGGATCTCTTTCAACACTCGTTTTTGTGCATTGGTCAATTCGAATGGCAGGTGATTTTGGTAAAATTCGTTGAAAGCTGCTCCTACTTCGTTGAAGGAATAACCTTTGAGTTTTTTGTTTTGAATGCCTTTACGCAGCAGTAATTCGAGTTGTAAAAAAAACAATTCTTCCCATTTGAGCCGATACCTGGCTGTTTTGATCAAGATTTCTGAACTGGGCTGATGGATTTCTCGGAGTGCAATAACCCGAGGCAATAAATTGAGTTCAGAACAAATGCTTGCTGGTAAAGTTTCTGGGATCTGATTGGCTAATTGCTCAAAGAGATGGGCAATAAGCTTACTCAATCCTTTGCTGTGAAGACCTTTGTGTTGGCATTTTTCGGTACTAGGGTAGAAGGCTTCAAATCCTTTTCTCTCCATTCCTGGCTGTACTTTGAGTAGTTCAGGATGGGGTATATTCCAATTATTTTGAAAAAATTTAGGCTTACCAAAGACAATGAATTCATCTTGAACATTGAGGTTACCTTTGATCCATTGAAAACCTTGAAACCATACTAAATCAATGGCCCCTGAGCCATCTGAAAAACGCCCAAGTAGTTTTTTATTCCTCCCGCTTCCGATTTCGCTAATGTGTGTAAAGCGCCCTTTGAGCTGCACATATTGATCTTCTGCACGAATGAGTGAGATGTCGTGAAAGCTACTGCGGTCTTGATACCGATAAGGAAAGTGAAAGAGGAGGTCTTGAAAAGTAAAAATACCGAGCTCTTCTTGAAGTACTTGCGCTTTTTGCGGACCAACCCCTTTGAGGTAGGCGATGGGCGTAGCGAGCAGCGCGTTCATCTGTGAGCTTATTTCCAGAAGCCCATTTGGTTGAACTTCTCGATGCGATCGTTGATGCGCTCCTCAGGTTGCTTTTGGTCGAGTTCATTGAGGTAAGCGTGCAATTTATCGCGAAGGATACTGAACATCTGTTCTTGATCGCGGTGTGCACCGTTGCTTGGCTAGCTAATAACGTCATCTACGAGGCCATTTTGCTTCATGTCCGTGGAAGTCAGTTTGAGTGCTGTAGCTGCCGTTTCTTTGAAGTTCCAAGAGCGCCATAGAATGGAAGAGCAACTTTCTGGTGAAATAACAGAATACCAAGTGTTTTCGAGCATCACGACTTTGTCACCAACGCCAATGCCAAGTGCACCACCAGAAGCACCTTCCCCAATAATGATACAAATGACAGGCACTTTTAAACGCATCATTTCGTAGATATTGCGGGCAATTGCTTCACCTTGTCCGCGCTCTTCGGCTTCTAAGCCTGGAAAAGCACCTGGGGTGTCGATGAAGGTGACGATTGGTTTATTGAATTTCTCTGCGAGTTTCATGAGGCGCAGCGCTTTGCGGTAACCTTCTGGATTGGGCATCCCGAAATTGCGGTACTGACGCATTTTGGTATTGATCCCTTTTTGTTGACCAATAAACATGACGGTGCGGCCATCAAGTAAACCAAAACCACCAACCATTGCTTTGTCGTCTTTTACGTTTCGATCGCCATGCAGTTCTTGGAACTGCCCATTGGTGAGTGCGTTGATATATGCCAACGTGTATGGGCGGTCTGGATGACGCGAGAGTTGCACGCGCTGCCAAGGGGTAAGGTTGGCAAATACTTCTTTGGTTTTGGCTGCAAGGACATTTTCTAATTCAGAAATTTTGTCTTGCATATCGACTTGTGTTTGCTCGCCTAATTCTTTGGTTTGCTGAATTTGTTCTTCAAGTTCGCGCAGTGGTTCTTCAAAATCCAAATAGGTTGTGCTCATAGTATCTTGTTTCGTGCAACAAAAATAAGGATTTTCGGCAATTGCTTATCTTTACATCATGATCTTGTATCCTCCGGCAAAAATCAATCTAGGTCTGCACATCCTTGCAAAGCGCCCCGATGGCTATCATGAGATAGAAACTATCATGGCACAAATACCACTTTGCGATATTTTAGAAATCACCGAAAATGAGCACGATGGCTTTAAGCAAACCGGAATATTGGTTCCAAATGATGGCCAGCCTAATTTATGTGAGCGCGCCGTCAACTTACTTCGCGAACACAGAGAATTTCCAAAATTGCAGATTCATTTGCGCAAGCAAATTCCGGTTGGGGCTGGATTAGGAGGTGGTTCTGCCGATGCAAGTTATACGCTAACAGGGGTGAATACGCTTTTCGATTTAGGTCTTTCAAGTGCTGAATTGGAAGATTTTGCCGCTCAATTAGGTAGTGATTGCGCCTTCTTTATTGAAGGCGGATTGCAACTTGCAAAAGGAAGGGGGGAGCTGTTGTCCAAAATAGAGCCGCTCGGAAAAACGGTACATTTGGTTTTATGCAATCCCCAAATTCATGTTTCTACGGCTACTGCATATGCGGGTGTTCAACCAAAAAATAGCCGTACAGCCTTATTGGAAACATTCAAAACCGACGGAGTCAATGGGCTTCAGAATGATTTTGAAGCATCAGTTTTTGAGTCGTTCCCAGCCATTCAAGACTTAAAGAACAAGCTGTATGCTGCCGGAGCAACATACGCTGCCATGTCGGGGAGTGGCTCTAGTGTCTTTGGGATTTTTGATGCAGCACCGGTTTTGTCCGCAGATTTGAGTAGTCAAATCATTTATAGTGGTCCGTGGTGCTACTGAGACGTTAGTTATTTTTCACAGAAAATAAGGTGAAATTAACATTGAATTTCTTGGATTAAGAAATATTTTTATATTTTTGAACTTGTCAATCTGACACTAAGTATTATTAACCTATTAATTAATTAAGTATGAAGAAAATTTTTACTCTTTTAACTGCTCTTGTTTTAGGAGCTTCTGCCTTCGCACAATTTCCTGCGGTAGGTATCATCGGTTCTGCGGTTCCGCCGTTTGACTGGTCTGCAGACGTTGACATGATCACTGTTGACGGTGAAATGTATGCTGGTATCGTTACTTGCGTTGCTGGTGAGGCTAAGTTTCGTCAAGACGACGCTTGGGCTATCAACTGGGGTGCTGCTGACTTCCCTGCTGGTGTAGGTGTTCAAGATGGTCCAAACATTCCAGTAGCTGCTGGTACTTATTTGGTTCTTTTCAACCGTACAACTGGTATGTACAGCTTCCAAACCAACTTCGATGTTACTTACAAAGTAGACGTAACCAACTACCTTGCTGCCAATACATTGGCTGCCAACGGTATTCGCGTTGGAGGTAACTTTACAGACAACGGTGGTTCAGTAGCTGCTGGTGCTGTTGCAAACTGGACTCCTTCAGATGCTAACTCTGCAATGACAGACGAAGGCAACAACATTTGGTCTATTACTGTTACTTATCCTGTTGCTTCTTTGGGTGCAACTCAGTTCTACAAGTTCGTAAACGGTGACTGGGGTGCAAACGAAGGTACAGATGCTGCTAACACAATCGCTGTTGACTCTTGTGGTGTTGACGACGGTGCTGGTAACATCAACCGTACTTATACATTGCTTCCTGGTACTGTATGTTACGTTTGGGATGCTTGTACTGCATGTGGTGTTTCAGTTGCTGAAAATGCAATTGCAAACCTTACTGTAGCTCCAAACCCTGCAACTGATGTTGTTAACTTCACATTCGATGCTAACAATGCAGCTACTGCAACTGTAACAATTTTTGACCTTGCTGGTAAAGCTGTAGCTACTCAAACTGTTGCTACGTCTGCTACTACAACTGTAGAAATGAACACAACTGCTTTGCAGGCTGGTTCTTATATCTACAACGTTGTTGCTGGTGACAAAGTTGCTACTGGTAAATTGATCAAGCAATAAGCTTCAACCATTTGATTTCAAAAGCCTGGGTGAGTTTCACCCGGGCTTTTTTAGTCTTTAGTTCAACCTTTTTATAAATTTTTGTGTGATGAAAAAGCAGCTTCTTTTATCTATTGTTTTGATGCTCCTCGATGGGTTTGTGAATGCACAAATCTTAGAGGTGAATCCTGCATTTCCAACTGTAAACGATGTAGTAACCATCACCTATGATGCAACACAAGGAAATGCTGCGTTAGTAGGTCAAAATCAGATCTATGCTCACGCCGGACTCATTACCGCTGCAAGTACATCGCCAACCAATTGGCAATTTGTGCAAGGCAATTGGGGAACCGTAGACCCCGAAGTTGCCATGACCAATATTGGCAATAACAAGCATACCATCACAATCGACATCGACTTATTTTATGGATTTCCTGCGGGTACAAATGTGCTCAAGTTTGCATTTGTTTTTAGAAATGCCGCTGGTACAATTGTGGGCCGCTCGACAGACGGTAGTGATATCTATTACGATATCTATCCTGTAAATGCAGGATTACTAGCGCAGTTCTTTCATCCGAACGCTGGTGCTATATTAGATGTGAATGAGCAACTTTCTATTGTTGCGGCTTCAAATCAAGCGGCAACGCTCACGCTTAAAGAGGACGGCCAGGTATTACAAACCCTCGCGAATTCCACCCAATTGAATTACAACCTCACGGCTACCACAGCCGGTACACACTTACTCGAATTTATTGCCGACAACGGCACCACACAAGTCATCGACTCCACTTATTTTACGGTTAACCCGCTTGTGGTTCCGCAAGACCCCACTTATGCCAATTTACAAAACGGCATCAATTACATCAACGACACCACTGTTGTTTTGCAATTATTTGCTCCTCAAAAAGAACATATTTACGTCATCGGCGACTTCAATAATTGGATACCGACGGCGAACTATCATATGAACCTCGCCACCAATAATCAAACTTGGTGGTTAGAAATTACAGGGCTCACGCCCGGTCAAAAATATGGCTATCAATATTTCATTGATGGCACCATGCGTTTGGCAGACCCCATGAGTAGCCTCATTTTGGATCCCAACAACGATAACAGCATCAATGCACAAACTTATCCAAACCCGCATCCATATCCAGTCGGGCAGACAACTGGTTTTGTGACTATATTACAAACGGCTGCTGCGCCATATGTTTGGGCCAATACCAATTTTACTGCCCCAGAAAAAAAGGATTTGGTTATCTACGAATTGCTCGTTCGCGATTTTGTAGCCAAGCGCAACTATCAAACACTAATCGATACGCTGGATTACCTCGATAAGTTGGGTATCAATGCCATTGAACTCATGCCCCCGGGCGAGTTTGAAAACAATGAGAGTTGGGGCTACAACCCGTCGTTTCACATGGCCCTCGATAAATACTATGGCACCCCCGAAAAATTCAAGGAGTTTGTAGATTCTTGCCACGGCCGCGGTATTGCCGTCATAGTGGACATGGTCTTGAACCATGCTTTTGGTCAGAATCCGATGGTGAATATGTATTGGGATGCCGCAAATGCGCGGCCTGCAGCCAACAGCCCTTGGTTCAATGCTATTTGCCCCCATGAACCCTACTGTTGGGGCTACGATTTTGACCACACGCGCTTGGCAACCCAAAAATACATCGATCAGGTGAACCGCTACTGGGTCGAGACTTACAACATCGATGGTTTTCGCTTTGATTACACCAAAGGATTTGTCAATAATGGCAACAACTACAGTATGGAGCGCATCAATTTGCTCAAGCGCATGGCCGACGAAATCTGGACTTACAAACCAAACGCCTATGTCATTTTAGAACATTGGTGCGACAACGCCGAAGAAGAGCAATTAGCTGATCATGGCATGATGCTTTGGGGCAATGTAACATATGGATATCAGCAAGCACTCATGGGCTTTACTAATTCAAGCAATATCAGTTCGGGAATTCATAGCAACAGAGGTTGGTCTGTTCCGCATTTGATTTCTTACGCAGAGAGCCACGATGAAGAGCGCACCATGTATGAGGCACTGACTTACGGCAATAATACCAATGCCAATCACAACGCTCGCAACCTCTATACTGCCTTGGGTCGTGCACAAGGCATCGCAGTCATTTTATTGACGCAACCCGGTCCCAAAATGCTTTGGCAGTTCCAAGAGTTGGGTTATGATATTTCTATAGACAATCCTTGTCGCGTTTGCAATAAACCCATTTTGTGGAATTACTACACGCAAGCCCGTCGCCGACAGCTTTATGATGTTTATACAGCTACCTTAGATTTGCGCAACAATTACGAAACCTTCCGCTCGCTGAACTTTCAATACAGCCTGACGAGCGCAACAAAAAGAGTCAACATGAGTCATTCCACAATGAATGGCGTCTCGATGGCTAATTTTGCGGTCACTACGCAGAGTGTCATTCCCGCATTTCAGCACGCCGGTTGGTGGTATGAATATTTTACTGGTGATAGCATCAATGTCACCAATGCGCTTGCACCCATTAGCCTTACTGCTGGGGAATATCGGATTTATACGGATGTTAAATTAGCTCAACCAGAAATTACTGAAGCACCTGCGTCAATAGAAGAGTTATTGAATTCAAGTTTTGATTTAAAGGTCTATCCAAATCCGGCCGCACAACTGACAACACTGCGATTTGCGTCTCAATCTATCGAACCCTATACGGTTTTGCTCATCAATGAAGCAGGTAAGGTCGTCATGGAAAGAAAAGGCACATCGGCTAGCGGAAACAATGAAATTCCATTGAATGTAACAGAGCTTCCCGCTGGAAGCTATCACTTTTTAGTCAAAGTAGGCACAGCAATGGCCAATGAAGGCTTTGTGAAAGTCGATTAAAACAGATTGAATGCAGCAAATCCGTTTTATCTTCTTTATCTTATTGGGACTTCAATCGGTTTTTGCACAAATTCCTCAGCCAGCTTATAATGCAGCCTTTCTTCAGAATGAATTGGCAAGTGTTTACGTGGATATTCATCCAGATTCGCTGAATTTATTGCTTGGAGACAGTTTATACAGTGGCCATGAATTTATGGCAGCGGTTTCCTATCAGAGTGCTGCTTTAAATGTTACGATCGATAGCATTGGTTTTAGAGCGAGAGGAAACACTTCCTTGGCCTCGCAAAAAAAATCTTTTAAGGTTGATTTCAATAGATTTATTGCCACTCAGAAGTTTCAAGGTTTGGAAGAAATGAATTTGAATGGCGAACATAACGACGTCTCTATCATGCGCACCTACCTCGCGCAGCATTTGATGAGAGGTGCAGGGGTGCCTTCTTCTAGAACGAGCTACATTCAACTTTACGTTAACAACGAGTACAAAGGCTTGTACATTAATGTAGAGCACCTCGATGACGAATTTCTCGATTTGCGCTTTCCAGGTGCGGCCAATGGCAATCTTTGGAAATGTGCCTATGGAGCTGATCTCACTTGGTGGGGCTCAAACCCAAGCAGCTACAACAGTGTTTATGAACTGAAAACCAATACAGATAGCGCTGATTACAGTGCACTCATTCATTTCATAGACGTACTGAATAATTCACCTGCCAGTAATTTTGTGTGCGCTATCCAAGAGGTTTTTGATGTCGATTTATTTTTGCGAAATATAGCCATGGAAATTTTGACGGGGCAATGGGATGGCTATGCCTACAATAAGAATAACTTCTTTTTGTATCAGCGCGAAAGCGATGGAAAAATCGTTTACATCTCCTATGATTTAGATAATACATTCGGTATAGATTGGTTCAATATCAATTGGGCATTGCGCAACATTTACACGTGGTCTCCGGGTAATCAAAGCAGACCGTTGTATACCAAACTTTTGGCGGTTCCCTATTTCAGAGACCGCTTCACTTTTCACCTCAATGACATCCATTCCAATATTTGGAACGTGAGTAACCTCCAAACACAACTCGAGGCCCAACAAGCACTGATCACACCAGCTGCATTAGATGACGACTATAAGGGTTTAGACTATGGATTTTCCGATCAAGATTTTATCAATGCACTGCAATTAACCTGGGGCGCACATATCAAATCGGGCCTTGTGCCGTATTTGCAAAACCGTAAAACAAGCGCACTTTCGCAATTGAGTTCTTTTCAGGCCTTGCCAAATCCTTGTACAATTGGTTTAGATGAAAATCCAGCAACGAAGGGTAAATTACTTTTCGTGACTGACATTTTGGGTAGAGAAATTGACCCAAACACCAAAAATTGCATTAAAATTTTGAACTTTGAAAATGGAACTCAACAACGTATTTATGAAATGGATTAACCTCACCCTTTGTCTTCTTTTCACTTCATTAGCTTACACACAAGTATTCAAACATGTAGAACCAGCAAACTGGTGGGTAGGAATGGAGCACCATCAGGTACAAGTATTGCTGCACGGACAAGACATCGCAAAGTACAAAGTGGAGGTTGTGGGCCTTCAAATTCTCGAAGAAATCCGCACCGAAAACCCGAATTATATTTTTGTCACGCTGGAGACCAAAGACAAAGTTGCAGGCACTTATCCAATCAAGCTCATGGATAAAAAGAAAATACTTGCTACCCATGAATTCAAGCTAGAAGAGCGCATTGAAAATAGCAAGTACCGTCAGAGTTTCAATAGTTCAGATGTGATGTATTTGTTAATGCCAGACCGTTTTGCCAATGCCAACGAGGGCTTAGACAAGCATCCTGATACCAAAGAAGCAACTGATCGTTCGAATCCGAGTGGTCGGCATGGAGGCGACATCATGGGGATTATTCAACGTCTGAGTTACATCAAAGAATTGGGCGCCACTACCATCTGGACTACGCCTATGCTCGAGGACAACGAACCAACCTATTCTTATCACGGCTATGCGCAATCCGATTTGTATAAAATTGACCCGCGTTATGGCAACAATTCTTGGTACAAGGAAATGGTTTTGGAAGCACATCGTCAGGGTTTGAAGGTCATCAAAGACGAGGTTCCCAACCACTGGTCGAGCAAGCACTGGATGATCCAAGATTTGCCTACCTCCACCTGGATCCATCAGTTTGATCAGTTCACGCGCTCGAGTTACCGCACCAGTACCCAATTCGACCCTTATGCTTCCAGATCAGATCAAAAAGCATCTGCCGACGGTTGGTTTGACACCACCATGCCCGATATGAACCAGCAAAATCCGTTGTTGTTGACTTACTTGATTCAAAATACCATTTGGTGGATTGAATACGCCCACTTGGACGGCTTGCGCGTGGATACCTACTCATACAACGACAAAGACGCAGTGGCGAAATGGACAAAAGCTATCATGACGGAATACCCCAATTTGAATATCGTAGGAGAAGTTTGGATGCATGACCAAGCACAAATGGCATTTTGGCAAAAAGACAGCCACATTGGCGCACTTCAAGGTTACAATAGCCACATGCCTTCTGTCATGGATTTTACCTTACACGATGCCATGATGCAGGCATGGAAGGAGCAGGAGCAAGGATGGGACCAAGGAATGGTTCGCTTTTATGAAAACTTTGCCAATGACTACCTATATGCCAATCCACAAAATTTATTGGTGTTCATGGAAAACCATGACACCCAAAGATTCAATGAATCTTATCCAGATATTGCAGCTTACAAAATGGCCTTGACTTTAATTGCCACCACAAGAGGAATTCCACAAATTTACTACGGTTCTGAAATTGGCATGAAAGGCAGCAAAGCAGTAGGCGATGCCGATATCCGAAGAGACTTTCCAGGTGGTTGGGCCGTAGATCAACATACGGCATTTTGCAGCAATGAAGACAACAAATGTAGGGCGTATCAAACCGGAAGAACTCCAGAAGAAGAAGCTTATTTTCAGTTTACTAAATCTTTATTGAATTGGAGAAAAGACCAAAAGGTCATCCATGAAGGGAAGCTCTTGCAATATGTGCCGCAAAACAATGTATACGTGTATTTCCGCTACCTAGAGCCCATAAAAGAAATGGGGCAACCTGCTGAGGTCATTATGGTGGTGATCAATAACTCAACCAAGGAACAAACGCTTTCATGGTCTCGTTTTACAGAAGGGTTCAAAGGCTATGACAAAGGCAAAGATGTACTCACTAATCAAACCTTTGATTTTGAAGTGCCTAACGGGAGTATTCCGGCAAAAACATCCTACATTATCAAATTAAGTCATTAATTATGTTCAAAAATATAAGCTTCCTTCTTGCATTCGTTTTTAGCCTAAACGCGCTTGCACAAAACCCAACAAGACAATATGTAGCGCATCAGTTTTCTGAATATAGTTGCGAAATTCAAGTAAGCGACGGCAAATACCTTCTAGCCGCCTACACCGATCAAATCCTTGAAGTAAGTTTTCTTCCAAAAGGGGATACCACCACATTAGCCGCATCTCATGCGGTAGTTCTCCCCACAAAATCAAAGCCTTTTCTTTACTCAATGGTCTCTGACTCTAAATTGCCTTATGAATTTTTTAATATTGAAAATGGTGATTTTCATATAGAGGTAAGGACGAGCCCGCAATTTGAACTTTTGTTTTTTTATAAAGACCAATTACTTACGTCAGAAGCGCGGGGTTATTACTTCAATGAAACACCAAGAATAGAATTCAATATCAAAAAAGAGGAGCAATTAATGGGAGCCGGCGCTCGTGCACTTGGCATGAACCGAAGGGGTTACCGTTTGCAACTTTACAATCGTGCGCACTACGGTTACGAGACTCATTCAGAGCTCATGAATTTTACAATGCCAATTGTCATTTCTGACCAATGTTACGCCATTCATTTCGACAATCCACAAATTGGTTTTCTGGATTTAGATTCAAAAAAAGAGAATAAACTAACCTATGAAGTCATTGGCGGGCCTTTGCGCTATCAAATCATTGCAGCCAATGACTGGCAAGATCTCAGTGAGAACATGACGCAGTTGTTAGGTCGCCAACCTTTGCCTGCTCGCTGGACACTCGGAAATTTTGCAAGCCGCTTTGGCTATCATTCTGAAGCGGAAGCGAAAGCGGTTGTTGCGGCATTTAAAAAAGAACAAATTCCGTTGGATGCTATTGTTTTTGACCTCTACTGGTTTGGTAAAGACATTCAAGGAACGCTCGGCAATTTTGAATTTTTTAAGGATTCGTTTCCCAATGCAGAACAAATGATTGCAGATTTTAGAAGTGAGAATATCAAGACCATTTTGATCACCGAACCGTTCGTACTGACTACCTCTAAAAAGTGGTCCGAAGCGGATCGTTACAAATTGCTCGGCACTGATTCTGTTGGTAATTCTTACCGTTACGATTTTTATTTTGGCAACACCGGCTTGATTGACTTATACAAACCAGCTGCAAGAACTTGGTTTTGGGATATCTATAAGAATTTGCATGGTTACGGTGTTGCGGGTTTTTGGGGCGATTTAGGCGAACCAGAAGTACATCCTACCAAATTAAAGCACGGCGATAAATGGGCTGATGAAGTACACAACATTTACGGCCACGATTGGTCACGGTTGGTATACGAAGGCTATCGCAAAGATTTTTCGACAGAACGCCCGTTCATTTTGATGCGCGCCGGTTATTCGGGCTCTCAAAAATATGGCATGGTGCCTTGGTCTGGAGACGTCAACCGCACTTGGGGCGGCCTCAAACCACAAATGGAAATATCCATGCAAATGGGTTTGCAAGGAATGGCCTACATGCACTCAGATTTAGGCGGTTTTGCCGGAGCAAATGACGACCCCGAATTGTATGTACGCTGGTTGCAATATGGCGTCTTTCAGCCTGTATTTAGACCACATGCCCAACAAGAAGTAGCCAGCGAGGCTGTTTTTAAAGATGCAAAAACGAAAGCGTTGGCTAAATCTGCAATCGAATTGCGTTACCAGCTCTTGCCTTATAATTATAGTTTAGCCTATGAAAATCATCAAAAGGGAAGGCCCTTGATGAGACCAATTTTCATGGAGTTCCCTCAAGCAAAATGGTCTTTTGCGGAAGGTGAAACGTATATGTGGGGTAGCGCATTTTTGGTGCACGCCATTACAGATTCAATGAATACAAGCAAAGCAACGAAATACAAAACAAAGCTCCCTGCCAGTTCATCTTGGTTTGACTTCCATACGGGAAAATTGGTCTATTCAGCTGCGTCCAAAGGCAATACAGCCGAATTCCAAATTGTTGAAACCACCAAGACCCTTCGAGAAATTCCGGTTTTTGTAAAAGCGGGCTCTTTTATTCCAATGACGCCGGTGGTCCAAAGTTCGGAGCATTACAGAGATACCGCTGTGGTTATGCATGTTTATCTCGACCCAAAGTCCAACGATTCATTGACTGAGTTTGTTTGGTACGAAGATGACGGCGCCTCCTATGATGCAGAGGCAAAAGGCTTGTCTAAAAAATTATGGTGTCAAGCGTCAACGCAAAATGAAGTTTGTATACTTCAATTTAAAACAGAAATTGGTGCAAAGATTTGGGAAAAGTACTTTCATTTTTCACTTTTGATCCATGCGCCGAGCGCACCAAAGGAGGTTTATTTAAATGGAACAAAGGTCAAGTATAATTACGACAAGAAAACGGGCACCCTCCGCTTGAGTAAGTCTCCTAAATTACATATTGACCAAAATTCCTGTCTATTGGAATTGAAATGGTGATAACTTTTTCTTTGTGTCAACTTGACATTAAGAAAAAATAAAATATATTTGAGTGATTAATCTGTTATAAACGCTAAAACAACAACTATGCAAAAGAAAACTACTACAAGTTTTTTTGCCCTTTTGATGTTTTTTAGTTTTTCGGTACTTGCCGTTGCGCAAACCGGAATTCGAGGAACCATCACAGATGCAGCTGGTGTTCCACTATTCAATGCTTCGGTATTGGTAGAGGGTCAAGGCAAGGGCGCCGTGTCTAACGACAAGGGTTACTATGAAATTACTGGCCTTAAGGCGGGTACTTACAACCTCGTTTACAAATTCATGGGTTTTACACCGCAATCTGATCAAGTCACAGTAGTCGCCAATCAAATGGTTACCAACGATTTTCAGTTTGCTTCCAAGACACAAGATGTCAGTGATGTGGTCGTAATTGGTTATGGTACACAGCGAACCAAAGACCTCACGGGTTCGGCAACTGTTATCAATGAGAAGAACTTCGTTCAAGGATCTCTAGCGACCCCAGAGCAACTAGTCATGGGTAAAGTAGCAGGTCTAAAAGTGACCTCTAACGACGGAGCTCCTGGTTCTGGCTCAACCCTTCGCTTGCGCGGTGGAACTTCTATTAACGCATCCAATGATCCACTGATTGTCGTGGATGGAGTTCCATTAGACAACGGCGGAATCGCTGGTGCAGCTAACCCACTTTCTTTGATCAACCCCAATGATATCGCTTCATTTGTGGTACTCAAAGATGCATCAGCAACTGCAATCTACGGTTCGAGAGCTGCAAATGGCGTGATCCTCATCACCACAAAACGCGGTTCGGCTTCGAATGCAGTCAAGGTTGTTCTCGACTCCAAAACTTCTGTTTCTACAATTGCTAAATATTTTGATGTTCTTAGCGCAGACTCTCTCCGCAATCTTGTTAACGCCAACGGTACAGCTGCACAAAAAGCGCTTCTTGGCGATTCTTCCACAGATTGGCAAAAACAAGTTTTTCGCTCAGCGGTAGTCACTGACAACAACGTTTCTATCACAGGTGGTATTAAAAACTTCCCGTATCGTTTATCTGTCGGAAACCGCATTGATAACGGTATCCTCAAAAGAGATCAATTTGCACGAACATCTGTGAGTTTGAACATGAATCCAAGCTTACTTGATAAAACGCTACAAATTGAGGCCAACATGAAATACGTTCAAACAGCGTCTTTCTTTGCCAACCGCGGTGCCCTAGGCGCAGCATTTTTTGATCCAACCCAACCAATTTATTCTGGATCTGAGGCTTACGGTGGTTATTTTGAATGGATCGACAACAACAAACCCAATACGCTTTCAGCTAGAAACCCGTTGGGCTTGATTGAACAATCCACAGACCAAAGCAAAGTGAATCGTGCCATTGCCAATGCCAAACTTACGTACAATCTGCCTTCTTTGCCCGCATTGAAAGCAACTGTTAACGTAGGAGGCGACTTCTCGGAAGGAACAGGCTACACCATAACACCTGCTTCTTCGGCTTCAGGTTACTTTACCCAAGGTCGTTATTCCAATTACCGTACTACCAAAACCAACAAACTTTTTGAATCCTATTTGAGCTATAATTCGGGTTCAAAATGGGAAAAGCAAACCTTGGAGGTAGTTGCAGGATACTCTTACCAAGATTGGGACACCTACAGCCCAAACAACCCAACCTGGAACGAAGCGCAAGATAGCATTATTGCACCAGAGGCCGCATTCCCGTTCTATACACGCAATGTTCTGATGTCTTATTATGGCCGTGCCATCTACAACTACGACGGCAAATATGTCTTGAACGTATCTGTTCGTCGTGATGGTTCTTCGCGCTTTAGTCCAGATACGCGCTGGGGTATCTTCCCTGCAGCATCAGCAGCTTGGTTGATTTCAGAAGAAGCATTCTTGAAAGACAGTAAAACGGTCAATATGCTCAAATTAAGAGCAGGTTGGGGTGTTACTGGCCAGCAAGATGGAATTGGCGACTATTCGTACATTGGCAATTACTTCCAAGGAGCAACAACTGCACAATATGCTTTTGGTGGCCAATATTATCAAGTACTTCGCCCTGCAGGTTTTGATGCCAACCTCAAGTGGGAAACCACAACCTCTTACAACTTAGGTCTAGATTTTGGCTTCAAAAATGACCGCTTCTCTGGTAGCTTAGATGTCTACCAAAAAGATACTCGCGACCTCCTCGCAACGGTTCCGGTTCCTGCCGGCACGAACTTTACCAACGAAATTCTTACCAACGTTGGCGCCATGCAAAACCGAGGTATTGAAGCATCTGTCAATACAGGCATCATTGCTAAAAAGGACATGCGTTTAGATTGGAGTATCAACGCAACTTACAATAAAAACACGGTTGTGAAACTTTCACAAGTTGTGGATACAACCTCACCAGGTGTTTTGATTGGTGGTATTGGTGGTGGTATTGGAAACACCATTCAAGCACACCAAATAGGATACCCAACCTATACCTTCTTTGTGTTGGAACAACAATATGATTCACAAGGTCGCGTGATCGAAGTGGGTTCACAAGCCGAAATCGATATGAATGGTGATGGTCAAATCACGGCTACCGACAAATGGAAAGATACCAATGCCTTTGTTGATCGCAACAACGATGGCATCATCAATGTCAAAGACCGCTACTACGCTGGTCAGGCGGCACCAAAAATGTTCTTTGGAACTGCACTGAACTTCCAGTATAAAAAATGGTATGCAGGTTTCTCTGCTCGTGCAGAACTTGGTGCAACTATTTACAATAATATCCACTCAAATAGTGCAGTTTTCCAAACTATCGATGGAACGAAGAAATACCTCAACAACATCAGTTCTTTGTATTACCAAGATGAGGTACAACGCGTTACGGCCAGCCAATTAATGAGTGACCACTACCTTGAAAAAGCAAACTTCTTGCGCATGGACTTCATCAACATCGGCTACAACTTTGGAAAGTTGGGTATTGCCAAAGAGAAAGTCGGACTCAATGCAAGCTTTGTAGTACAGAACGCATTTGTTTTGACGCAGTACTCTGGTCAAGATCCTGAAATTGGTGGCGGTATCGACAACAATTTCTACCCACGTCCTCGCGTGTATTCAGTTAACTTAACGTTTGATTTCTAATTTTTGAACCATGAAAAGATTAGTAGCTTATACCATATTCGCCAGTGCACTTTTATTGGGTGCTTGTGGCAAGAATTTAAATCAGTCACCAAAGTACGGTCTCAACGCTGAGGCGGTTTATAGTGACCCAAATAACTACATCAAAGTACTCGCTAAGTTGTACTCTGGCATGTCCATGACCGGCAATCAAGGCCCAGCGGGTCAGGCTGATATCGCTGGTATTGACGAAGGTTTCTCTGCTTATGTCCGCGTATTGTGGAACATGCAAGAGTTGCCTACCGATGAGGCCATTTGTGGTTGGAACGACCCTGGTATTCCAGATTTGAATAAGTCACAGTGGAATGCAGATAACGTATGGGTCAAGGGAATGTACTACCGTATATTTTACCAAATTACACTTTGCAATGAGTTCATTTGGCAATCCCGCGACGAGAAACTCAATGAGCGCGGCTTTACAACTGCTCAAGTAGATGGCATCAAAACTATGCGCAATGAAGCGCGTTTCCTTCGTGCCTTGGCATATTACCATGCCATGGATCTATTTGGAAATGTACCGTTTGTAACAGAAGAAGACCGCGTTGGGGCCTTCAATCCTGAGCAAATTATGCGTGCCGATTTATTCAACTATATCGAAGAAGAAATCAAAGCAATTGAAGACGAGCTTACGCCTGCTTCAAGTGTAGATTACGGTCGTGCTTCGCGCAGTGCCGCTCACGCGCTCATGGCAAAAATGTACCTTAACGCAGAAGTCTATACTGGCACACCTCGTTATGGTGATTGCGCCACTTATTGCGAGAAAATCATCAATACCAACAGTTTTCAGCTAGATGATGTCTATCAAGAGGTATTTTTAGCTGATAACCACACCTCACCAGAGATTATTTTCCCAATAGTATATGATGGTCTTTATGCTCAAACATGGGGCGGTACCACCTTTATGATTTGTTCAACTTTAGGAGGATCAATGGTTGCTGCTGACTACGGAGTCAACGGTAAATGGGCCGGGAATCGCGCTACGCGTCCGTTCATTGAGAAATTTGTCGATTCAACCGAAGATTCTCGTTGGTTGTTTTACAGTGCTGGACAACAACTGGACATCACCTCTATGAGTACCTTTACACAAGGGTATTCCAATCCGAAATACAAGAATAAGACAAAAGATGGTTTGAACGGCTCTAACAATGCCACTTCTGCTCATTCTGATGTCGACTTTCCAATGTTCCGCTTGGCTGATGTCTTCTTGATGTATGCAGAAGCTAAATTCAGAACGGGTGACCAAGCTACGGCACTCACTTACATGAATAAAATTCGTGAGCGTGCCTATGGTGACCAAAGCCACAACTACAGTTCTCTGGTTCTCAATGATTTCCTTGACGAACGCGCACGCGAGTTGAACTGGGAGTGCACGCGTCGTACTGACCTTATTCGCTTTGGTCTTTTTGCCGGTGAAGATTATGTATGGCCGTTCAAAGGTGGTGTAGATGTTGGTGGCAACGTCGACGTGAAATACAATCTTTACCCGATCCCAACTTCGGATATCGTACTCAACCCGAACTTACAACAGAATCCGGGCTTCTAACATTCAAAATGTTGATTGATGGAAAGGGGGGAGTTTTCGGACTCTCCCTTTTTTTTATGCAGCTGCTTCAACCCAATAAAGGTTGACCTTATTTATTTTATGGTGTATTGATAAGATGCACGAACCAAAGGTTGTATTCCAGTAGCTCTTGATCTCAAACCAGCTTGTAATTTTAAGGAATGTTGCTTGGGTAGTTCTACAGTGGTGCCAACAAAATATCGCCATTGAATAGTGGCGCCCGTAACCAGTACTTCAGTTGGCGTATAAACTACAGTTGCATTCCAGCGGTAGAAATGTTCAGCACTCAAGAAGGGGGTAAGCGGAAAATTCTTGATGTCGTAACTAATGCTGAGTTTGTTTCTCCAAATACTGCTTGTTCGCTTCCCCGTTTGTGAGCCCCATTGTTGGGTAGAGCTCCAAGCAAGCTCAAGTCTTTTTGGGCCAATATCGAATGCATCTAAAATAGAAAAATCGAATCCTATTTGGTATCGATGGCGCAGTAAATTTGGATTGAGTTGCAATTGATCGCCTTTCTCGTTAAGCGCCAAGCGATAGGCGCCTTCTAATTTAAAGCCATCAAATATAGAAGCGGAATGGCTCAAATCTAGGTAAAGACGGTCAAAACCGGTACCTAAATTTTGCCGCAGGCCAAGGTCTACACTCGTGTTTTGCGTTTTTGCCCATTTTTTGGTGAGGCCGGCGTCAAGCCAAAGACCCGTTTGGGCGAATGAACTATTCGCTAAAAGGAGTAGGGGAATTATAAATTTCTTCATTAATAGTACATTTGAAGCGTGCCAATATCCTGGATACTTTCTTTTTCAGTAATCTGCACAACTTTACCGACTTCTTCGTAGTTGCCATAGGGCGTGAAATCGACATCTTCGCTAATGACATATACCCTATAACTTCCTGTTTGGAGGTTTTTGAACTGAAATTCTCCGTGTTGATTTGTTCTGACGTCTTCACTAGGGAATTTGTCGTCTCCATAACATAAATATACGCGCTGTTCTACCATATTTTGTACCAGAGGACTGAAGTAATTTGCCTCTCCTTGATTGACGACATCTAACCCAAAATTAGTGGTGCCGTTATCGGGGTCTGCAACATTACCAACTTGCCCCCAGGTAATTGTAAGTATGTCTTGATAGAGTCCATATGTAACGACCGAAGAGCTCAATGCACTCAATTTGTTTTTAACGGCTTGTGCAATGTCCGTATTGGAATCGCTGTAATTAAATAGGACTTCTATACCAATTCTACCTTGTAAGCCAGGGTCTGCAGGTGATACCCAATTGGGATTTTTAAAATAGATGTAGTAGTTATTATTGAGACCAGTTAGTTTGTTGAGTAAGAAATAATCCCCATGTTCGAGTTGGTCACCGCCAGTAAACGTAATTTGCTGTATTTCTTGTTGCCCCGGCTTGAATTCTTGACCAATGATTTTACCAGTGATGGCAGAGGTGCCACCGGGACCTGGGTTTTTCTTTACACAGGCATTTGAGATCATGAGCAGGGATAAGCTCAAAAAGAGTGGTGTAAACTTAATTTTTGATAATCTTTTCATAAATTCCTTTCGTTGGTTCAGAAATAAAATAGATGCCATTTTGTAGTTGCTGCAGCTCTATCTCTATTGAAGTTTGATCGTATTCAACATGATGTACAATTTTCCCGGAGAGATCTATAATTTGCAGCGCTCCGTTGCCCGTCAATCCTTTCATTTCAATTTTTGTTTGGGCCGGATTTGGAGCAATAAGGATTGGATTGGCTTTATTTTCAGAAAGACTTGCCGTGCAAGTACCAAACATGTTGGCATCCATCCAGGTTGTTCTGTTGGTTATCCAGGTTTTGAGGTAATTGACTTCTTCTTGATAGGTCTGACCAATGAAATTATTGGGCCAAACATACGCGCCTAAAATGGGCCATTTTTGATAATGTCTAAGAGCGGGCTCTGTGAGTAGGGTTGCCATAGAATCGATGTAATTGATCAAGGAGGAATCGCTCCAAATGGTTTGGCGCAGAGTTGTCCAGCGGCACTTGACTTCATTCGCAAATAGGGTATCCTGTAACATCCGATTCCACCAGAAAGGATTTTGTAAGCCACCGCTACCCCCGCAAACACTATTGAAGTTGATTTCCCAGCCCGAAGTATTGCCCCCTTGGCAGTAATTGGCGTTCCCCCAGGCAATATTGTAGTCCCAGAGAGGGCCAGCAACGAGTTTGCCTCCTTCACTGAATCGTTGTTTGTGCAAGAAAGTAGAAATGCGATAGCCGTCTACATTTTTAGATAATTCATTGACTAAAAAGTAATCGATGAAGCTGCCCACATCGATAAAAGGTTTGTAACCGGTAACGGGGTCAGTAAAGTTGGTGCTCTTGAGTGCGATCTCCCAATCGGTGATGTAGTCTTGGATATAGGCTTTTTGAAGCGGATGAAGGGTATCAATTTCTGGATCGTGGAGCTGAAAATGAATGGGGCCCGTGCCTGGCGCTTGGCAAGTGTAAGGGGAGGTCCAGGCAATGACACCTCCTGCTGTGGTTTTGTCCACCTTTACAATGTAGCCACCGGTCAGGTGATTGTCGAGTGTATCACTGTAAACAAGCGGGTCAATATGGACTCTGCCGGGATTGGTTTTAATCCTTTCCATGAGTACATAAACGCCAATGTAATTGCCATTGAGAACCACTTCGCAAAACTGCGTACGGGGAGCCCAACGCCCAAGTTCATTGCCTAATTTGTAAGTGAGTACATTGCGCATCAGCGCTTTGTCGGTATAGGGCGCATAGAGTATCCAGTCGTTATCTGAAGGCCAATCAAAAAGCGAAACATTGTAATTAACGGAGTCTGGCCCTCGGGTTTCTATGCCGTAGGATTTCTGTGGAAAACTGTTGGAAGAGGAGCCGCGTTTCTCAATGGCAATTTGGCCATTAAATTCATTGAATGGATCCGTGATTTGGTTGACCTGACCTGGCCCGTTGTAGATGATGCCCATCATGGCATCAATTTTAGGTTCGTCGGGAATGCTGACATCGTCGGTGTCTAGCACAACAATAGGAAGTGTGGAACTTGTTAGGTTAACTTGTGCTTGTGCATCAAAACAAGAAATCAAGAGGAGCAACAAAACAAAACACTTCTTCATGCTTGCAATTTACGTGATTTCCTGCCATAGTCCATGAGAAAAGTACTGAAGCTGAGTAAAATCCAAGAAATAGAAATACCTGCTAGCCAATCGCCATAGGTCGTGTAAAAAGTTTCATCGGTGCGCAATTGAATCGTTTGCGAAAATGCAGTTTTTGTCCAATAGGCAGTTTTCTTGATGATTTTACCACTTGGGTCAATGCTGCCACTTGTTCCGGTATTGGCGCTGCGCAACACCCAACGGCGGTTTTCAATGGCTCGCAAACGCGCAAAGGAGAAATGCTGTTTGTAGCCTGGTGTATCGCCCCACCAGCCATCGTTGGTCAGAATGCAAAGTACTTCTGCTCCTTTTTTGACTTGATTGCGCACAAAGTCACCGTAAATGGATTCATAGCAAATAATCGGTGCCAAGGTGACTGATTTGGTTTGATTGGTTTGCATCGATAAGACCTTAGGTTCATTTTCTACACCCAGCGTGCCTGAAGTGCCGCCATTTTCAATAGCGATGGCGGAAAGAAAAGGAAGGTAATTAGAAAACGGAACGAGTTCAACCCCGGGCACCAACTTAGATTTGTGCACATACTGCGGTGCTTGTTTTTTGGTGAGTAGCAACGAAGAATTATAGCTTTCGTACCAGCGTTGTTCGCCCGGAATCGGTGTGCTCGCAACGGAATTTTTAAAATCGAAGAGCCGAACTGTGGAGGCGCCAATGAGTAAATTGGCCATTGGCCATTGTTGAACTTGTTTGTCTAGGGTTTGTCCAAATGCAAAGTTCTGGAGGCGATCTTCTAGAAAAGACAAGGGTAGAGCTGTTTCAGGGGCTAAGACCAAATGCGTTTGAGCAGTAACGCGTGTATTGGCCAATGAGAGCATAGAATCTGCAAAAGCTTCATTGCTTGCTGTAGTTGCAAATTTCTCTTTGTAAGGATCAATATTAGGTTGAACAACCACCGCATTCAGCGTTTTGGTTTGAAGAGAGGGAATAGCGAAAACTTGAAGTATTTGAGACACTACAATTGGCAAAAGTAAAATGCCGAGAATGGTAAAAATGTATTGGTTTCTTTTGGCCACAATACGATAGACGTTGTACAAGCGAAACACCAATAAATTCACCAAAAGAATCCAAGCGCTGCCCCCGAGTGTGCCGGTCCATTCATACCATTGGACCCATCCTGTTCGCACTGAAAAATAGTTGCCGAGTGTGAGCCAAGGCCAGGAGAGGTCCCAGCGGTGGTGTCCGAATTCAAAGAGTATCCAGATTGGTATCAGCAAGAAAAAGGAATAGCGCGTATTGATTTTACGGTCGACGAAGCTCCAAAGCCCATAAACCAGTGTCATGAGCAGGGCATTTACCGTAAAAGCAAAGAAGGCTCCGCTCCCCGAAGCATTGGCAACCCACCAAGTTGTGCCTAAATTCCAAAGCAGGAAAGCGAGGTAGTTCCAAAAACCAAGTTTCCAGTATTTCTTGCCGCTTATTCTAAAATGATGACGCAGCAATAATAAGGGAACCAACCCGACAAAAACAAAGGGAGTAAAACTACCGCTAAACGGAAAGCTCAGCGTGAGCAAAAAGCTTGCTAAAACGGCGAGTAAAAGGTAATGCCACGCAGGTTTCATAATTCAAATTTACGACTTATCAGAAGATGAAAATCAGGACATAAAAAAAGCTCCCGAGAAGGGAGCTTTTCAATAAAGTGTTCTTTTAATTATGCTTGTGTTGCTGCTTCAAAAGGAACAACTGATACAAAAGAACGATTGTCTTTCTTTTTGCGGAATTCGACGAGGCCATCTGTAAGCGCAAACAAAGTGTGGTCTTTTCCAATACCTACGTTGTTGCCTGGGTGATGTTGTGTACCACGTTGACGAACGATAATGTTACCAGCAATGGCAGCCTGACCACCAAAGATTTTTACACCTAAGCGCTTGCTGTGTGATTCGCGACCGTTTTTCGAACTACCGACTCCTTTCTTGTGTGCCATGGTTTCTTCTATTTAGTTCCTAAAAGGAAATTATGCTTTGATACTTTTGATAGTGATTGCAGTAAACTGCTGGCGGTGACCATTTTTAACACGGTAACCTTTGCGACGTTTCTTTTTGAACACGATGACTTTGTCACCTTTGACGTGATCAAGAACTTCTGCGGTGACTTTAGCACCTTCTATAGCTGGGGCGCCAAGGGTTACTTTGCCAGCGTCTTCGATTAACAAAACACGGTCGAATTCTACTTTCTTACCTGCTTCGGCGTCGAGACGGTGTACAAAAACCTTTTGGTCTTTTTGCACTTTGAACTGCTGCCCTGCTATCTCTACAATTGCGTACATATAGCTTTATTTAATTGTTAAATAATCCAAAATTGGAGTGCAAATATAGTGATTTCTGCGTGTCCTCCAAAGATTTACTCGGCTTTTGTTACGGTTTTCTCTATTATTTGTTGCTTTTGTTGCCTTTTAAATTGACCAAAAGCACCCCGGTAATGATCACTAGCATCGCCAAGAGCTGCTGCCAAACGAAGCGTTCGCCGTTGTAAATACCAATAGCAACGGCAATAATTGGAATAAAATACGTTACTGTACTGGCGGCAAGGGCTGTGGTTTGCGCGATGATGCGGTTGAAGAGAATCACGGCAAAAGCGGTGCCGATCAGACCGAGGATGAGAATATAGATGAAACTTTCAAGGGCAAATTTATTTTGGTCAAAAACGCGCGGTGTGTCGAAATAGAAAAATGATAAAACTGCTGGTAGGAAAGCGATGCTGAATCCGCCGGTGGCAATTTGAATCGGGTTGTATTTGGAGAGTTTGTGCTTGATGGTGTTTAAGCTAAATCCATATAATAAGGTGGCGAGTAGGATGGCCATTGCCGGAGCGAGTTGAAAATTGCCATTTACCGGACTGCTCAGCCTGATCAACCAAGAAATACCGCTAAAACCAATCAATGTACCGATGATTTGTTGTGAATTGATTTTTGTTTGAAACAAGAGCACGCCAACAATAATGGTGAAGATCGGTGTAAAGCTATTCATAATGCCAGCGATGCCGGAGTCCAGTGTTTGTTCGGCAAAAGTGAATAGAAAAGCAGGGATGAGGTTTCCTCCTAGGCCCACGACGGCGAAATAAAGGAGGTCTTTAGGTGAATATAAATTTTTAAGCAGCTTCGGGAGTAAGGGTAGGAATATGCTGCTGGCTGCAAAGATTCGAATGCTGGCCACCTGAGCAGCGCTAAAAACTGCAGTGCCATCAGTGGTGAACATGCCGCGCTTCATGAGGATAAATGAGCTACCCCAAATACAAGCTAATAAGGGAATCAGTAAGTAGCCAAGTTGTTTATTTTGCATAGGCAAAGTTAGCTGAAAACGATGGATATCAAAGACCTCTAAAATCCGATATCAACAATTTGTTGAAAAAGTTCCCACTTATTCCCACTATATGCTATTAAAGCATTGTAAAACAAGGTATTTGACATGTTTATAATTGTTAATATGTAACCTTTAAAACGTCTGTACGTTAGAAGTTATCAACAATGTAAAATCGTGGTGGTAAAAAGTGGTAATAATTTTATAATTTTGGAATACACAAAACAGTTAATTACAATAATTAGTGAACACTCTTATTGGCACATATGAATGTAAAGCAGACGCAAAAGGCCGTTTGATGCTTCCTGTAGCATTAAAAAAGCAATTGTCTTCTTCAATGCAAACTGGTTTTGTATTAAAGCGTGCTGTTTTTCAGCCCTGCTTAGAGTTGTATCCAATGAAAGAGTGGGAGGAGCTAATGCAAAAGGTTAATAAGCTCAATCGATTTAAAAAGAAGAACAACGACTTTATAAGAAGATTTACTGCAGGGGTTAAGCCTATCGAATTGGATGCGTCGGGTCGTCTTCTTATTCCTAAAGACTTAGTTGTATTCGCCAATATTACTAAAGAAGTTGTTGTTTCCTCAGCAGTCAATATTATTGAGATCTGGGATAAAAAATTATATGAAAAAGCCATAGATGATGCTGCTGATGATTTTGCAGAATTAGCAGAAGAAGTGATGGGTCAAGATGATGCCGATGGAATATCATAGTCCTGTTTTACTAAATGAATCTGTAAATGGCTTGGCTATAAAAAAAAATGGGGTGTATGTGGATGTTACTTTCGGAGGTGGTGGTCATGCAAAAGAAATATTAAGTAGACTTTCTGATAAGGGAAAGCTTATCGCCTTTGACCAAGACACAGATGCTTTGGCAAACACGATAGATGATCCAAGATTTATTTTGGTTAACGAGAACTTTAGATTTTTAAAACGCTTTTTACGCTTTCATGGTGTCACCCAAGTAGATGGAATCCTTGGAGATTTTGGTGTTTCTTCTCATCAATTTGATGAAGCCGATAGAGGCTTCTCCATTCGCTTTGATGCTGATTTGGATATGCGCATGGATCGTTCAACTTCCTTAACGGCTAAAGAGGTATTAAATACCTATTCAGAAGAAGATTTACATCGCATTTTTGGTATGTACGGCGAATTGCACAATGCTAAAACGCTGGCTAAAACCATTGTTACAGCTCGGTTAAATTCATCTATTAATACCGTAAGTGAGTTAAAAGAGGCTATTTCGAAATTAACTCCACGGGGTAAAGAAAATAAATACCTGGCTCAAGTATTTCAGGCCTTGCGCATTGAAGTAAATCAAGAACTGGAAGCATTACAAGAATTTTTAGAACAATCGGTAGAGGTTTTAAAATCGGGCGGTCGTTTGGTGGTTATGTCGTATCATTCAT
>ENA-OREM01000346-OREM01000346.1-marine-metagenome-genome-assembly--contig:-NODE-346-length-36097-cov-6.172293_pt1 | contig 36097 bp, 32 predicted proteins | sample MGYA00248623_ERZ508561 | MGnify/ENA primary metagenome ERZ508561 (study PRJEB26227, sample SAMN06264494) | marine metagenome | isolation source: Columbia River Estuary | place: USA:Columbia River Estuary...
GTTCTGATCTTATGGGTGATGGTGATAGGGCTCCTGAGTTTATTGTTTGGGCACAAAGGGATAAAAATGGTGCACCACTGCAAAGAGTCCAGATCATAAAGGGTTGGTCTGATGCTTCAGGCAGAGGGCATGAAAAAGTTTTTGATGTTGTTTGTTCTGATGGTCTTCAAGTTGATCCTATAACAAATAGATGCCCGGATAATGGAGCTAAAGTTAATATCAATGATTGCTCTATAACTAGAAATGTTGGTTCAGCGGAATTAAAAGCAAGCTGGATAGACCCAGAATTCGATAACGAAACTAAATCTTTTTATTATGCAAGAGTGTTGGAAAATCCTACCTGTAGGTGGAGCACATGGGATGCAATTAATAGAGGTTTTAAACCTCGTGAAGACTTACATGACACTATACAAGAAAGAGCATGGTCATCACCGATATGGTACATTCCACCAGCTAGTGATGTTGATGTTGTTCCTCTTGGAGGAACGGTAAGAATGATTAATTTAAGTACTTAAATTTAATAACTTTAGATAATAAATTGAAATACAAAGTATTAATATTTTTTGTTATCGGTATTTGTTTGTATGTAGTTGATACCACAATGAATGCTGATAAAGATAAAAGTATATTCATATCAGATCAAGAAATCCTAAGTTTAATAAGCGCATGGAAATCTCAAGTTGGTAGAGATCCAACAGATGATGAGCTAGCAAGAATAGTCAATAATTTAATTGATGAAGAAATTCTTTACAGAGAGGCTCTCTTCTTGGGACTAGATCAAGAAGATACAATTATTAAAAGGAGACTTGCTCAAAAGATTTCATTTTTAAAAGAAGAATCCATACCTAAAATTCCATCTGTAAATGAGTTAAAAGAATATTACGAAAATAATAAAGAAAAATACTTTATTGAATCTTCATTTACATTCACACATTATTATTTTTCAGAAAATAACAACTCCCTTGATAGATCTCAGCGAGCTATTAAAGCTCTTCAAGAAAACAGTACTGTTAAATCTGACCCTTTTTATTTAGGTAAAGCTTTTGCAGATGAACCGTTAAGAAATATAGAAACCAATTTTGGTAAGGCTTTTAGCAAAGAATTAATGGAAGCCAATCTCAATCAATGGACAGGCCCATTTGAATCTACCTACGGACACCATATTGTCTATCTAAATTCCACTAATCCAGGATACATCCCTTTAATAGAAGAGGTATTAAGACAAGTAGAAGTTGATTTCTTGCAAATGAAAAGAGAGGATGCTGTAAAAGGGTTCTTAAATAATATTAGATCTGAATATACAATCTTTATTAATCCAGATCTTAAATTTTAATGAAAAGATTTTTATCTTTTTTTCTTTTAATTTCATCATTTAATCTGATATCGCATGAGTTTAATCCTGCTCATTTAATTATTGATCAGTCTGATGATTTTCAAAATACCTATGATGCTACTTGGATGTATCCAGTTAAAAACATAGGCAAAAGGGCCGATGTAATATTTCCAGATATGTGCAACTTAAAAGGCTCAGACCCTTTTGTACAAGGGAAATATATTATTGAAAAAATCACTCTTGAATGTAATGAAACAATCAAAGGTAAATTTATAGAAATTATTAATCTAAGCGTTTTAACAGATGCCCTAGTAACCATAAATTTTAAAGAAGATACTTTTGAGGGTTTGATCAACGTTCAAAGAAATAAAATAGAAATCCCGTTAGTTGAGCAATATTACCCAACTGCATATTTATATCTTGGAGTTGGCCATTTATTTGATGGCCTAGATCATATTTTATTTATATTCGGTTTATTATTTTGTATAAGCGGTCTTGTAAATATCATTAAAACAATTACAGCTTTTACTATTGCCCATAGCATAACTCTTGGCTTATCTGTTTTTAATATTATTTCATTACCACAAGCCACCGTGGAGGCACTTATAGCACTAACAATTGTTTATTTAGCGTTAGAGATTAGTAAATCAAATTTAAAACTGAAAACTCCATGGATGATGGCTTTTGGTTTTGGCCTATTGCATGGACTTGGTTTTGCTAGCGCTTTAATGGATATAGGTATAGCGAATAACCAAATGTTTTTATCTTTATTATTTTTTAATATCGGAATTGAGCTAGCCCAAATAGTACTTATACCAATCCCGTTATTTTTTATTTATTTATCAAAGAGATTCGATCTTTCAAATCACCTAAAAATTCTAACAAGCTATTCCATAGGTGGAATGGGCTTCTATTGGTTTATAGATCGTGTAATTGGTATGATTCAATAAATTATTTTTAAGAATTCATGTTAACGTTTTTAAATAACCACACCATTTTTCATAAGAGCGCCCATCTGCTTCTTGTATTATTTTTTAGTGTTGCTTTAAATGCGAGTACCAGTTTAATTGTCCTTGGCTCTGGAACCCCTAACCCTGATCCTAATAGATATGGTTCAGCATATGCAGTTGTTGTTAATGATCAGGCATATTTAGTTGATTTTGGACCTGGAGTGGTTAGAAGAATTTCGGCCATGTCACCATCATGGGGTGGGGAGTTCCCTCAACTTGAACTCCAAAATATCAATCATGCTTTCTTAACCCACATTCATTCCGATCATTCGGGTGGCTTATCTGATTTAATATTAACGCCATGGGTAATGGGAAGGGATAGCGAATTAAATTTATATGGACCAAAGGGTTTAAAAGATATGGCTCAAAACATCACAGATGCCTATAGTCTTGATATTGACTATCGACTTAATGGAACTCAGCCAGCTAATTCGAAAGGATTCATTTCAATTGTTAAAGAAATAGATGTTGGCAGTATATATAAAGATAAAAATATTGAAGTTGTCGCATTTAGAAATAGTCATGGAGACCTTTATGAATCTTATGGATATTTATTTATTACTGAGGATAAAAAAATACTTTTTTCTGGTGATACAGCAATAAGCTCATCTTTAAAGAATCATGCGAAAGATCTAGATATCTTGGTTCATGAGGTTTACTCAAGCGAGGGTTTTAAATCTAAAACAGATGACTGGAAAATATATCATCAAGCACATCACACATCTTCAATTGATCTTGGTATTCTTGCTAATGAATTAAAACCAGCGAAACTAGTAGCGTCTCATATTTTATTTTGGGGAGCCTCAGAAGAATCTGTAATCAAAGATATAGAATTAAATTTTAAAGGCGAAGTCATACTTGCTTCAGATTTATTGGTTGTAGATTAACCAAATAAACATTGACCACAGGCATGCTTAACTATAACCTTCGGGCATTAACAACATAGGACTAGATGAAATTTAGTGATCTGAAATTATCAGACCCAATATTAAGATCATTACAAGATCAAAATTATAAAGAACCAACACCAATTCAGGCTGATGTCATACCTGCTATATTAAACAAAAGTGATGTAATGGCTGCTGCTCAGACTGGGACAGGAAAAACTGCAGCATTTGTTTTGCCTATCTTAAGCATTCTTTCAAATCCTAAAAATAACTATAAGGGTCATCAATTAAGAGCCTTGATAGTGACACCAACTCGAGAACTTGCTGCGCAAGTCAGGGAGAGTGTAAATACATATAGCAAATATTTAAGTATTCGATCTACAGCTGTTTATGGTGGGGCTAGGATACACAATCAACAACTTAAACTAAGAAAGGGAGTAGATGTCCTCGTAGCAACTCCAGGTAGGTTATTAGATTTATATAATCAGAAATCTGTAAATTTTAAAAATATAGAGATGTTCGTATTGGATGAGGCAGATCAGATGCTTGATATGGGTTTTATTCATGACATAAAAAAAATTGCTAATCTACTTCCTGAAAGAAGACAAAATTTAATGTTTACAGCAACTTTTTCAAATTCATTTAGATCTCTAGCAAGAGAGATGGCTGACAAGGCAATAGAAATTTCTGTAACCTCTGATGGTGAAACTGGAGAGAATATAGAACATTATGTTCATCCTGTAGACAAATCACGAAAAGCTGAACTTTTAATCGAACTTATTGAAACTAAAAAATGGGATCAAGCCTTGGTTTTTACTAGAACAAAGCATGGTGCGGATAGGCTTCAAAAACAATTGGATAAGGTTTCTATAAAGTCAAAAGCCATACATGGAAATAAAACTCAAAATAATAGGATGAAGGCACTGGATGACTTTAAAAATAACAGAATTAAGATACTTGTAGCAACTGATGTTGCGGCACGTGGAATTGATATAAAAAAAATGTCACAAGTTATTAATTTTGATGTTCCAACAGTGGCAAAAGACTATATTCATAGAATTGGAAGAACCGGCAGAGGCGGGGACAAAGGAACTGCAATATCTCTTGTAAGTGCAGATGAGTTTAGATTATTAAGAGATATTGAAAAGCTTTTGAACCAGAAGCTAGAAAGAATTGAAATAGATGGGTTTGAGCCTGAGCACCTTATCCCAACAAAAGAAAAGCCACAAAAAAAGAATTTTCATAATAAAGCTGGCTTTAGAAACAGGAAAAGAAACAGAAAGGGCTAGTTAAAAATAAGTTATGAATAGTATCAAGCAATCTTATGATGTCGTTATCTTAGGTGGCGGTGCTGGCGGCTTGTTTTGCGCTTTAACTGCTGCCAAAAAAGGCAGGAAAGTTCTTGTTTTAGAAAAATCTAACAAAGTAGGAAAAAAAATATTAATGTCTGGTGGTGGTAGATGTAATTTTACCAATCAATTTATTAATCCTAGTAATTTCCTTTCTACAAATAACCATTTTTGTAAATCAGCACTTTCACAATATACAGCTCAGGATTTCATATCCATGGTTGAGGATCATGATATAGAGTATGAAGAAAAAAAACATGGACAACTTTTCTGTGTAAATTCTGCAAAGGACATTGTTGCAATGCTGGTTGCAGAGTGTGATAAATATAAAGTAAAGATATTAACTCATGCCAACACTACCAGCGTTAAGCATATTGCAGATAACTCATATGATCTTAAGGTAGACATAGAAAATAAAACTGAAAATTTATCATTTGAAGTTCATTCAAGAAATCTTGTTGTTGCAACAGGAGCTTTATCAGTCCCCACATTAGGAGGCAGTGGATTTGGTTATGATATTGCTAAACAATTTGAATTAAAAATAACCAATCTACAGGCAGGCCTTGTCCCATTTATGTTTAGCGATTATATAAAAAATATTTGTGAAACTCTGTCGGGAGTTTCTCATGGCGTAGAAGTTACATCTAATGAGGTTACATTTAATGAGGATATGTTATTTACTCACAGAGGGTTAAGTGGTCCTGCTATTTTGCAAATATCGAATTATTGGAGCCTTGGCGATTCTGTTAGCATTAATTTAATGCCATCAATCTTGGCTTCTGACTATATAAAAAGTGCAAAAACTAATAATCCTAAACTTCTCTTGAAAACTATTTTAGCAAATAAGATGGCAAAAGCACTGGTGTCTGAGTTAGAAAATTTGTTGTGGAAAGAATTTGCAAATAAACCAATTGGTGAGTGGTCAAATCATCAAATTGAGGAGACTGGGTTTATATTAAATAATTGGATATTAAAACCATCTTCAACAGAAGGATATAGAACTGCAGAGGTCACCTTAGGCGGAGTTAATACAGACTCAGTCAGCTCAAAAACTATGGAAGTTAAGAATAAAAAAGGATTATATTTTATAGGTGAAGTTCTTGATGTAACTGGTCACCTTGGTGGATTCAATTTTCAATGGGCATGGGCTTCGGCATATGTTGCAGGAAATGATTTATAAATGAGGTTTTGCTAAGATAATAGGCATGGATACCTCAGTTTATATTATTGGAAATATTATTTTTATAGGTTTACTTTACTGGGCTGTAAAAGACAATATTAAATAACATCCATCTTCTGATACACTAGCATTTTTTAAAAATCACATAATGCTTTCATTTAATAATTTAGAACTAGTTCTTGGTGGTAAAACACTTTTTGATGATGTTTCATTAACCATTCATCATCACCAAAAAGTTGGACTTGTTGGTGCCAATGGAACTGGCAAAACTAGCTTATTTAAAATAATAAAAAAAGAAATCGAAGTCGATCAAAGTACTGTAAGTTTTCCATCTGACTTAAGAATTTCGTATCTTGCTCAGGAAGTGAAGGGTACTGATGAAATTGCTCTCGATTATGTTCTCTCAGGTGATTCAAATCTTATTGATATTCAGAAAAAAATAGAAAAAGCTGAAATTGATGAGAATTATGAGATTCTTGGAGAGCTTTATGAGGTTTATAGTTCATTGGATGGATACTCGGCAAAATCAAAAGCAGAACAATTAATGGTTGGTCTCGGTTTCAAGTCAGATGATTTTGATAAGCCACTAAAAGATTTTTCCGGTGGATGGAGGGTCAGATTAAATCTTGCAAAAACATTAATGCAGCCATCAGATTTAATGCTTCTAGATGAACCAACAAACCATTTAGATTTAGATGCAATTCTTTGGCTTTCTAATTGGATTAAATCATTTAAGGGCGCAATGATTCTTATATCTCATGATAGAGATTTTCTTGATGATTGTGTCTCATACGTAGCCCATTTGTATCAACAATCAATTGAATTGTATTCAGGAAACTATTCTCAATTTGAAATTCTTAGAGCGGCAAAGATGGCAGAAATTCAAAGTAATTTTATTAAGCAGCAAAAAGAAGTAGCTCATATGCAAAGCTTCATTAATCGATTTAAAGCTAAGGCAACAAAAGCGAGACAGGCACAAAGTAGAGTTAAAGCATTAGAAAAAATGGAATTAATTGCTCCTGCTCATATCGATTCCCCATTTAATTTTACAATCTCTGAGACAGATAAAATCTCTAACCCCTTGGTTACTCTTAACAGAGCTGGTCTAGGTTATTCAGAACCTATTCTTTCGAATGTTGGGTTCACGATTTGTCCTGGGGATAGAATTGGTTTACTAGGCCCTAATGGTGCTGGTAAATCTACTCTTATAAAAAGTATTGTTGGGACATTGCCAATATTGGATGGTGATAGAGAAACAGGTACTAACATCAAGGTGGGGTATTTCTCTCAACATCAAGTTGATGACCTTGATTTATCAATATCTGCATTTGTTCATATCCAAAGGCTTGATGAAACTAAAACAGAAAAACAGATTAGAACCTATCTTGGTGGCTTTGCCTTTAAGGGAGACAAGGTAAAAGATCCTATTAGACTATTTTCTGGTGGCGAAAAGGCTAGGCTTGCTTTTGCAATTATTTCATATCAAAAACCAAATATTCTTTTAATGGATGAACCAACTAACCATTTAGATATGGAAATGAGACATGCATTAACAGTTGCAATCCAAACATTCAAAGGAGCTATTCTTCTTATTTCTCATGACAGACATCTTCTCAATAGTTCTGTAGATACTTTTTATCTTATCGATAATGGAGCACTAGAGATATTTGATGGTGACTTAGACGATTATAAAAATTATATCCTCGATATTAAATCCTCTGATAATAAACAATCAAAAAAGAAGAAATCAACAAAAGATGGACTAAAAGAAGATAACTCCGAAAAGATTAAAACACTTAATAGCTCTATATCTAAACTTGATAAAAGATTATTTAGATTAAATACAAAACTTACCGAGGCTAATAACAAATTAGCTGATCCAGAATTATATTCTGATGATTCCAGCGAAGACCTTCAAGATTTAATAAGAAATCAATTAGAACTTACTAATGAGGTAGAGGCTGCTGAGAAAGAGTGGATGGATAAAGCTGCTGAGCTTGATATCCTAAAATAATATAATGGCGCGCCCGGAGAGATTCGAACTCCCGACCCCTTGGTTCGTAGCCAAGTACTCTATCCAGCTGAGCTACGGGCGCTATCTAAAATTTACGAGCTTCTTCTGGAAGCATTACTGGTATCCCATCTTTTATCGGGTAAGCCAATCCAGCTTCAATAGAAACCAGTTCATTGGCTTCTTTGTCATACTCAAGAGGGCCCTTTGAAACAGGGCATATAAGAATGTCTAGTAGTTTTTGATCTAATATTGTCATATTTTTGCAGTATACAATAGGATTTATATTGTTTGTATATATGTTATTGTAATTACACAAATTCACAGAACTTCAAGCTATGGATCATTTAAAGTTAATAGCATTAAAAGACTTTCCCCTAGTGCAACCAAATGATAATTTGGCATCTCTGATACTTAAATCTTTAAAACTAAATAGTGTTGATCTTGAAGATGGTGACGTTATTGTCATTGCGCAAAAAATTGTATCCAAATCAGAGAATAGGTATAAAAATATTGATGAGGTTGTTGCCAGTAAAGAAGCAGAGGAACTTGCAAAAAAATTAAATAGAGAACCAGGTTTTATACAAATAATCTTAGATGAATCATCAAAGATTCTTAGCACAGAAAAAAATGTCATTATTGTCGAGCATAAACTTGGCTTTATTAATATAAATGCTGGCTTAGATAGATCTAATATTGAGCAAGATAATAATATAGTTCTACTTCTTCCAGATAACCCATCAGCAAGCGCCATCAATCTGCAGGAAAGTATATCTCGTAAATCAAATCAATCTATATCACTAATTATCTCTGATTCAATGACAAGGCCTTATAGATCGGGCGTCACAAACTTTGCTCTTGCTAGCTCTAATTTACAAAGCCTTATTGATCTTAAAGGAGAGCTTGATATTTATGGCAATACTTTAAAAAGTACTGAAATAGCTATTGCTGATGAGCTATCTGCTGCCGCTGGCATTTTAATGGGGCAGGGTGATGATGGGCAACCAGTTATTATTATAAAAGGCTTCAATAGAGATCAATATTCAAAAAATGATGCATTTAATTTAATAGTTAATGAAGAAGATGACTTGTATCGATAACATTGTCTAGATTGTCTACTATAATTAGCGCATGAAATTATTTAGCAAAGAATCAATTATTTTTTATAGTATTTTGGGTGCTTTTACTGGGTTTGTTATCGCACCATTTATAAGAAGTTTAATGGATTTATCAACTCCCATAGAGTTGGTAATTACAACTTGTTTTATTATTCCTATGTATGTGATTGCAAAAAAATTATTGCTTAAATATTTTATTAAAAATTAGCTTTAAGAAGTTGATGAAGAAGCTTAGGCTTGTCTGTAATAATGCCATCAACATTCAAATTGATTAATTTCTTTAATGTTTTCTCATCGTTAATAGTCCAGACCATTATTTTAAGATTTCTGCTTTGTGCATATTTTATAAATCTTTTTGTTACAACCTTTATTCCATGTGAATACATAGGCACCTGAAGACAATCTCCAGGAATATTCCCTCTATAAAGACCAAAGCTTGCTAATAACAATTTAGCCACCTCATTTGGGCCCATTGAAAGACACATCTCTGGATAATTATCCTGAACTTGCTTGAGTCTTTTGCTACTAAAGCTAGCAATACAAACTCTATTTTCTGCATTATTTTGTTTGATGACTTTAAGGGCAGGGGCTGCCACCATATCGGTCTTAAGATCAATTTGAAACAACAGGTTAGGGAAGGCTTTTAAAGTTTGATCAAGTGTTGGTATTGCATGATCATCGAATATTCTTAATTCATCAATTTGGTGTGATGTCAGAGAACTAAAAATTTCATCTTTACCTGTAATTCTTTTTAAAGACTCATCATGGAATATATAAGGAATTCCATCTGAAGAAACCTGAACATCTGTTTCTATATAAGTACAACCAACAGATTGAGCATATTCAAAAGAAGCTAATGTATTTTCAAACGATTCAATTGACCCGCCTCTATGTGCTAATACGGTTAACCCAGAATAATTTAGATAAGCTTTCATGAAGAGATATTGTATACATTATTGATGTAAAATAAATAATCTAAAAATTACATTAAATATTGCTTTGAATAAATTTGATTCCATAAGGCCCTATCAAGACCACGAAGTTAATAACACATTAAAGAAATTATCCTTCGATAGAAATATCATAGACACCATTCTCGATACCAATACGTATCCGTTAATAAAAAAATTACCTTTTTCTAGAAGCTTAATCTCATTAATGCTGTGGATGAAAGTAAGAAATATACAATCAATTAAAGAGTATCAGGATATTTTTGAAGGCATAGTAACTAATATTGTTGATAAATCTATAGATAATTTTTCAGTCTCTGGCATTGAGAATCTTGATAAAGATAAGTCATATCTATTCATATCTAATCACAGAGATATCACTCTTGACTCAGCTCTATTAAATCTTACATTACGAAAAAATGGGTTTAGTACAACCAACAATGCTGTAGGTAATAATTTACTAAATGAAGAATGGGCATCAGATCTTATGAGGCTTAACAGGAGCTTTATTATTGACCGTAGCGATAAATCAAAAAAGGATATATATAAAAGCTTATTTTTAGCTTCAGAATTTATATCTATGTCATTAACAGAAAAAAATGAATCTATTTGGATTGCACAAAAACAAGGCAGATCTAAGGATGGAGTTGATTTTACAGACCCATCTGTTTTAAAAATGATTCACTTATGTGGTCGCAAGACAAAAATTAATGATTTCCTCAATAACCTGTCCGTAGTCCCAATTTCCATATCCTATGAAAAAGATCCAAATGATTTGCTGAAAGCAAAAGAAATTTATCTCACATCGATTAATAGCGAATACAAGAAAGAACCAAGGGAAGACTTGCAGAGCATTTCAGATGGAATTACTGGGCATAAAGGGAATGTACATTTATCAATAGGCAAAGTTTTAGATTTTGAAGAAGACTGCTATGAGGCATCAGCTAAATTACTAACATCTAAAATCAATAATTTATATAAATGTCATGCAACAAATGAGGCAGCATGTGTTATTCAGGGATTTCCTTTAAACGATCCTCATTTCTCAGAAGAAGAGGTAGAAAATGCTATGTCTTATTTAAGAGAAAGGTTGCAATTAGTTGAAGAGGGGATGCAACCTTTCTTGTTAAGACAGTATAGTAATTCTAATTATAAGTTGTAGCCTTGTTCATTGTGCTCACTCATATCTAGGCCTATTTCTTCGTCTTCTGAAGAAACCCTAATATCGGTTACAAATGAAATTACTTTTAAAGTAAATAGTGTAGCTATAGCAGTCCAAGTACATATAATTAGTATTCCTTTAATTTGAATGATAAGTTGATCAAGAACTCCAGAATCAGATATACCCGCTGAACCAGATCCTAAAAACCCATCTGGAGTACCAACAAAACAAAGCATTATTATTCCAAGCATTCCACCAACACCATGAACTGGAAATACATCAAGCGAATCATCAATTTTAAAATATGACTTAACAGCCTGGGTTGCATAAAAACAAATAACTCCAGCTAATAGACCAATCAATATAGCTCCAGCTGGTCCTACTGTTCCAGATGCTGGTGTGATTGTGGCTAAACCAGCAACCATCCCAGTTGCTATACCAATAATTGTAGCCTTTCCTGATTTTAGCCACTCAATAGCCATCCAAGAAAGAGCACCCACCGCTGCACTAATATGAGTTACAAGCATTGCCATTCCCGCTGACCCATCGGCAGCTAATGCACTACCTCCATTAAACCCAAACCATCCAACCCACAACATCGATGCACCTATCATGACCATGGTTCGGTTATGAGGAGGCATAGGAGTTTTCATAAATCCATTTCTTTGCCCAAGGTATAGAGCAATTACTAAAGCTCCAATCCCACAGGTTGCATGAACAACAAGCCCACCAGCAAAATCGATTACACCTAGGTTTGCAAGATATCCACCACCCCAAACCATATGACAGGCTGGCAGATAGACTAAAGTAAACCAAACAACAGAAAATAAACACATTGCACCAAATTTCATTCTTTCAGCAAAAGCGCCCACTACTAATGCTGGTGTTATTATTGCAAATGTCATTTGAAATGAAATAAAAACAGTCTCAGGAACACCCCCAACAAGAGAGTCTCTGCCTACACCATTAAGAAATGCTGCACTTAAATTACCAATAAAAAGACCATCCCCCTTGAAAGCAAGACTATAGCCATAAACAACCCAGCAAACTGAAATCAAGCATGCTATTGCAAAGCATTGCATTAATACAGATAACACATTTTTTGATCTAACCAAGCCGCCATAAAATAAAGCTAAGCCCGGTAAAGTCATAAATAAAACTAAGGCTGTTGAGGTTAATATCCATGAAGTGTCGCCACTATTTAGTTCAGCTGCATAAACCCAAGGAACAAAAAATAAACCTATATTCAGTAGTAAAAGTTTTTTTAACATAATATCTCCCAAAAAAATATATTATCTATTCTAGTAGCATGCAATTTATATGCCATTTTATGAAATGTGGATTGTTCAAATGCAGTGCAAAAGAAAAGGAGTTGCTATTTTGGGTAACAACTCCTTCAGGGGACATAAATAAGGTAATTAGGGGGGACCTTATTTACATTTAAAAACTAGAACTCTGGATAGGCTTCGACTCCAATTTCAGACTTATCTAAACCTTCATATTGTTCTTCATCAGAAGCTCTGATTGGTAGGAATTTATTTATAACTAATATAGTTATTAAGCTAGCAATAAATGTAAAACTAGCAATCGATACAACTCCAATGAACTGTATTACGAATGATGCATCATTTGAAAACGGTACAACCATTACACCCAATATTCCTACTATTCCGTGAGCAGATATAGCCCCAACTGGATCGTCTATTTTTAATCTTTTATCAAAAAATAAGATAGAGAAATAAACTAAAGCACCTCCAGATGCTCCTATTAGAACTGCTACGCCTGCAGATGGATCTAACGGGTTTGCTGTTATAGCAACAAGACCAGCAATTGCTCCATTCATTGCCATTGTTACATCCATTTTTCCAGTTAATATCAAACTTAAGAAAATGGCCGTAACAACACCACCACAAGCTGCCATATTTGTATTTAAGAATACTTGACTAACAGCTATAGCACTTCCTTCACTAGCGATGGCTAATTCGGAACCACCATTGAATCCAAACCAACCTAACCATAGTATCCAAACACCTAATGCTGCCATTGGTATATTAGAGCCTGGCATTGGCAAAGATGTTCCATCGGCAGCATATTTGCCATTTCTAGCACCAAGAACAAGAGCTACCGCTAATGCTGCTGCTGCCCCACAAAGGTGAACAGTACCTGACCCAGCATAATCCGAATAACCCATTTGATTTAGGAATCCTTCTCCCCAATTCCAATATCCTTGAATTGGGTAAATAACTCCAGTTAGAACAACTGCAAACAAGAAGAATGGAACTAATTTCATTCTTCCAGCAACAGCTCCTGATACTATAGACATAGCTGTGGCTACAAAAACAACCTGGAAGAAGAAGTCTGCCTGTTGTGAATATGCCATTCCATATGGAATACCAATATCTTCATTGGCTAGGCTTGTAGATAAGCCGAGTGAAGCTAAGCTAAATTCTGGTAAAACACCACTTATAATAGTTGCATCACCAGGGTACATAACCATAAACCCACATACTAAGTACATAATGCAAGCTATGGAATATAGCCCTATATTTTTAGTAACAATTTCTGATACATCTTTTTTTTGAACAAGTCCTGCTTCGAGCATGGTAAAACCAGCGGCCATAAACATAACTAAAGCTCCTGCCATTACGGCATAAAATGTGTCTAATGCAAATGCAATTTCCATTTCTTACTCCTTATACTGCTTCAGAACCAGTCTCACCGGTTCTGATTCTGACGACTTCATCGACAGTTGTTATAAATAATTTTCCATCACCAATTTTTCCAGTTTGAGCTGTTCTTACGATAGTCTCTTTAACAAGCTCAACCTTCTCATCATCGACAAGAATTTCTAGTTTAATTTTTGGTAATGTATCAACAGAATATTCAGATCCTCTGTACATTTCTGTATGTCCTTTTTGTCTTCCATAACCTTTGACTTCAGTTATTGTCAGACCTTCAATTCCAGCTACAACTAAAGCCTCTCTAACTTCTTGAAGTTTGAAAGGCTTAATGATGGATGTAATTAATTTCATAATAAAGTGCTATTAAAATTAAAGACTTGCTGAAATTGAGAATACAAATGCATCTTCATCTGCACCATATCCACCATCAGAAAAATCTGAGTAAGCTAGACCGCAATCATATGAACCGCATGAGAAGCCATAAGAAATACCAAAATTATCACCATATTCATCATATTCGCCATATGAGAATCCAAAGTCACCTAAAGCATATGAGATTTCAGTATAATCAGGCGCTGAATCTTGACCTAAAGCAAATGTAAGGCCAAAGTCACCCATTGATAACCCAATAACAACTTCTTCAAAATCTAAACCAGTATTATTTTCAGGATAATCAAAAGCTACATAACCTAAATCAACCCCAACTCCGCCAACTTCGAAACCATAACCAAAGTAGTAATCTAATTCACTTCCAGCGCCATCATTAAAGTTCACATTTGAACCCCAAATGCCGGCATAGAATCCATTTTCTGCTGCATAATCAAAACCACCTGACATAGCAGGGCCATCGGTTTGCGTCATGCCTCTCCAAATATAATCAGATGCAAAACTTACATTTGCACTAACCGATGCAAAAGTAGGAAGAGATACCAAACTCACCAATAATAATAATAATTTTTTCATTTTTTACTCCTTTTATAAAAAAATAATTGATATTCATTAATACCTAATGCAATTAGCGTGCCAATATGAAATAGTTTTATGAAATGTATTTTGAAGATATAATAAACCTATAAATTAAAGGGGAAATCTGATGGATTTAAAAAATAATGTAGCACTTGTAACTGGTGGAGCTTCTGGCTTAGGAAGAGGAACTGTTGAGTATTTAGTTTCTAAAGGAGCAAAAGTAGCAATACTTGATATCAATGATGATAAAGCTAAAGAAGTTGTTGATTTATTAGGTTCTGATAATGTTTCTTATTTTAATACCAATGTTATGGAAGAAGAATCTGTTCAAAATGCTATCAATGGTATTAAAGAAACTTTTGGCAAACTCAATTTTGTTATTAACTGTGCTGGAACTGGTTATGGTGCAAGAATATTAGGTCGCAAAGGCCCGCACCCCTTAGATATTTTTAAATTTATAATTGATCTCAACCTTGTCGGCACATTTAACGTAATGAGATTAGGGGCAGAGTTAATAGATAAAAATGAGCCTGATGCAAAAGGTGAAAGGGGTGTCATTATTAATACGGCATCTATAGCAGGCTATGAAGGGCAGATTGGTCAATCAGCTTATAGCGCTTCAAAAGCTGGAGTTATTGGTCTTACATTAACAGCTGCCAGAGACCTAGCTCGTCATAACATCAGAGTTTGCACTATTGCACCTGGAATATTCGATACTCCTTTAATGCAGCTAGCAAAAGATGAAAATAAAGAGACCTTGCTTGAAGCTACTCAGTTTCCTCACAGATTTGGACATGTTGATGAATATGCTCAATTAGCTGAGCATATTATTAGCAATACTTATTTAAACGGTGAGACTATTAGGCTAGATTCTGCAATGAGAATGGGCCCTAAGTAATATTTACTGGACAGCAACCCAATAGGTCATAGCTATAACGACTACAGTGACTAGAAAGAGTATGACTCTTGTATCTGACTTACTATCTTCGTTTGCTTCTGCAGATTCGTAATATTTTTCAAATTCATCTTTATTCATTTTATGCTCCGTGTTTAATAACTATTCTTCCTACCTGTTGACCTTGGAGAATTTTATTAACTTCCTCTCCAATAGTATCAAGATTTATCTCTTTCGTTTGTGATTTAAGATCAAGTTGCCATTCTGAGGACAAAAGTCTCCATAATTCTTTCTTTAATTCGATTGGGGATTCAGCAGAGTCAATACCTATTAAAGAAACTCCACGTAATATGAAAGGAAAAACAGAAGATGTGAACTTCATACCTCCGACATTTCCACAACATGAAATTGCACCCTCATTTGTAATCATAGAAATCATCTTTGCAAGCATGTCACCACCAACAGTATCTACTGCTCCAGCATATTTCGCCTTATCAAGAGCTCTTGCTGGTTCTGCCATATAGTCAGATCTTTGAATGATTTCTGTTGCTCCCATATCTAGTAATGTTTTATCCTCATCTGTCTTGCCAGTTATAGCGTGAACCTCATAACCAAGCTTGGATAATATATTAACTGCGACAGAGCCAACTCCACCAGTAGCCCCAGAAACCAAAACTGGTAAATCTTTTGATATTCCAGAATCAATAATTTTTTTAACACAGGCTGCAGCTGTTATACCTGCTGTTCCAATGCTCATCGCATCAAACATTTCCATATTTTCAGGGAGATGAAGAACCCAGTCAGCAGGTAAATGAACAATTTCACCAAAACCTCCATGAACTGCCATTCCAATTTTATAGCCAGTGGCAACTACAATATCGCCTTCTGAAAATCTTTCATCTGCGGATTCCAAGACAGTTCCTACGACATCTATTCCTGGAACAAAAGGGTATGCCTTTGCAACACCTTTAACCCCGGTAGAGGCTAGGGCATCCTTATAATTTAATGATGAGTAATGAACACTTATTATTAAATGGCCTGCTTCTATTATCGGCTTATCTAGCTCTTTCACTGACCCATTAAATTGATCGTCTGTTTGCTCAATGAGATAAGCCTTATATTTCATTCCTTACTCCGATAGAAATTTTTCTGCGTCAAGTGCTGCCATGCAACCAAAACCAGCAGATGTAACAGCTTGTCTGTATATTTGATCAGATACATCGCCAGCAGCAAATACACCATCCACAGATGTTGCAGTAGCAGAGCCATTTGTACCTGATTTAATTTGAATGTAGCCATGATCCATATCTAGTTGATCAATAAATATTTCGGTATTTGGCTTGTGACCTATAGCAATAAATACACCCATAACAGGAAGATGTAATTCAGAACCATTTTGATCTAGCATGACACCATTCACTCCCATCTTATCTCCCAGGACTTCTTTTAGTGAAGAATTCCATAGGATATTAACTTTTCCATTTTTTTGTTGATCAAATAGTCTGTCTTGAAGAATTTTTTCAGCTCTTAACTCATCTCTTCTGTGCACTAGATGAACTTTTGAGCAAATTCTAGATAAATACAAAGCTTCTTCTACAGCTGTATTACCTCCACCGACAACAACAACCTCTTGATCTTTATAGAAAAATCCATCGCAGGTAGCGCAAGCAGAAACACCTTTACCTAAGAATTCTTTTTCCGAAGGGAGTCCAAGATACATTGCACTTGCTCCTGTAGAAATAATCAATGAATCACATGTGTAAGAGTGAGTTCCTTTTAATACAAAGGGTTTTGATGACAGGTCAACTTCATTGATATGATCATTTATAATTTCTACATCAAACTGTTGCGAATGCTTCTTCATTCGATTCATTAATTCAGGCCCTTGAAGTCCATCACTATCACCGGGCCAGTTTTCAACATCTGTAGTTGTTGTTAATTGACCACCTTCTTGCGAACCAGCAATGATAATAGGGTTTAAGCCTGCACGAGCTGCATAAATACTAGCAGAATATCCTGCAGGACCAGAACCAAGAATTATTAATTTATTATGATTATTAGACATGGTGTAGATTATAATTGAATATTGCTTAATATGTATTTGATTAAACTAAAATTTAAATAAAAAATAACTATGATTCCTATATATGTAAAAAATACTCTACTAAATTTTTTCAGCTTCTTTTTAATAGCTTTTTCACTATACATATTTATTGCATTGGTCTCTTACAATCCAGGAGACTCAGGTTCTTTTAATATTAATTCAAACCCAACAATAGAAAATCTTGGCGGTCCTTTGGGTGCAAAAATATCAGATTTCTTATTTACACTTATTGGCATAGGGGCATATTTAGTTTTATTAATTGGTTCTGTCTGGGCTTTGCAGATTCTTTTTTTTAAAGATCCATATAACTCTCGAATTAAAATAGCAGTTAGATTAATAAGCTCTGTAATTTTATTGACAAGTTTTTGTTCAATAACAGAGTATTACTTTTCTGATAATGCTGGTGGATATCTTGGTAAATCTACCTTTATTAATCTATCCAATGCTCTAGGTTATATTGGTAGTTTAATATTTTTAGTAATTTTTATAATTCCAGCTTCGTCGCTTTCTTTTAATTTTTCATGGCTCAAAATCATAGATATATTAGGGTCATCTATTTTTGCTATTGCTAATTTTATAAAGGTTCATACTGGGCTCTTATTTTCTAGACTTGTACATATCATTAATAATTTGATGGTAAATATAAAAGAAAAGAAAAACTCTCTTGCTGAAAAAAGAGCAGAGAAACAAATTGAAAAAACAAAAACTATTTTAAAACCTAAGAAATCTGAAAAAAGTCCAGATTTTTCATCCAAAGTTATTTCATCAGAAGTAAAGCAACCTGATCTGCCTAATACAACTGAAACTAAATTAAAAGAAATAGACAATGTTTCAGTAAAAGAATCAGAATCTAAGGCAGTCATGCCCAGCACTGAATTGCTGGACAGGGCTTTGGATGATGGCTCATCTTTAACTGAAGCAGAGCTAAGCCAAATAGCAGATTTACTTGAAACTAAGCTTGAAGAATTTGGTATAGAAGCAAGTGTAGAGTCAGTTCTCCCAGGTCCTGTAGTTACAAGATTTGAAATTCAACCTGCACCTGGAACCAAGGCGAGTAAAATTACAGGGATTGCTCAGGACATTGCAAGGTCCTTGTCGGTTAGTAGTGTTAGGGTTGTAGAAGTTATTGAAGGTAAGTCTTATGTGGGAATAGAGATCCCTAATACCAATAGAAAAATGGTAAGACTAACTGAAATTCTTTCCTCACAAGCATTCAAAAGCTCTCCATCAAACCTCACATTAGCTTTAGGTCATGATATTTCTGGAAACCCTGTTGTTGTTGATCTTGCTAAAATGCCTCATCTTCTTGTTGCAGGTACTACAGGGTCAGGTAAATCAGTTGGTGTTAATGCCATGTTATTGAGTTTGTTATTCAAATCCGATCCAAAAGATGTTCGCTTAATTCTTATTGATCCAAAAATGCTTGAGCTGTCGGTTTATGATGGGATCCCTCATTTACTTACTCCGGTAATAACAGATATGACAGATGCCTCTAATGGTCTTAGGTGGTGCGTAGTGGAAATGGACAGAAGATATAAGTTAATGTCGATGATGGGTGTTAGAAATCTAGCAGGATTTAATAAAAAGATTGAAGATGCAGCAGCTAATGGCAAACAAATTATTAACCCACTGCGTCCTGAAGATGAAGAGTATCTTGAAACTCTTCCATCTATAGTAGTTGTTGTGGATGAGTTTGCTGACATGATGATGCTCGTTGGCAAAAAAGTTGAACACCTTATTGCAAGGATTGCACAAAAAGCTAGAGCGGCTGGTATCCACCTTATTTTAGCAACACAAAGACCATCTGTAGATGTTATTACTGGTTTAATCAAGGCGAATATCCCAACAAGAATTGGTTTTCAAGTTTCTACAAAAATTGACTCAAGAACAATTCTTGATCAAGGCGGGGCAGAGCAATTGCTTGGTTATGGAGATATGCTTTATCTTCCACCTGGGGTAGGTGTTCCAATTCGTGTTCATGGTGCTTTTGTTGGTGATGATGAGGTTCATAGGGTTGTTAATGATTGGAAATCTAGAGCTGAACCAGATTATCTTGAAGATATAGTTAACTCAGCTCAAGAAACTGGACCTATACCTGGCTGGTCAGGATCAGAAACTGCTTCATCTGAAGATGCAGATGATTTATATGATGAGGCTGTAAACTTTGTTCTTGAGTCTCGAAGAGCCTCGATTTCAGCTGTACAAAGAAAACTTAGAATAGGTTATAACAGAGCAGCTCGCCTAATAGAGACTATGGAAGAAGCAGGACTTGTATCTGAAATGAGTTCTAATGGTTCAAGAGAAGTTTTAGTTCCCAAAAGGGATTAATGACAAAGATCATATCATCACTGGTCTTATTAATTTGCTTTAATCTTAGTGCGCTTGATTTGGTGGATAACCTTAATGATTTAATCCAAAATGATCTAAATTTTATACAAAAGTCTATCAACCCCAAGACAAATAAAGTTGATAATTCTGCTGGCAATGTTATTAGAAAAAATGATGTCATAACCATAAACGTAGATACTCCATTTAAAGAAAGATATAAAATTAAACAAGATATAGTTGAGGTTTATGATTATGATTTTGATGAAACGAAAACTATTCTTTTAGAAGATATAAATGCAAGAACAATTAATTTTTTACTAAGCGGCATAAGCCTAGAAGACATTTCCTCTTTTACAGAAAATGCAGTTTATCTCAGCAGTTCAACAGATGATGTTTATATAGAATTATTAAGTGACGAAGCCTTTGTAATTAAATTTAAAGATAATTTAGGCATTAATAATATTATTAATTTTGAGGCTATAAAATAGTATGAACCTTTTATTAATAGGTTTGGGTGGATTTATTGGAGCAATATCAAGATATAGCCTGAATGAACTCTTAATTAAAATAATACCGACAATGGCACCCTTAGGAACCTTATGTATTAATATTTTTGGTTGTTTATTAATCGGAATGTATCTAGGTAATTCAATGCCAATCAAAGATTCTTCATACTATTTTTTTGTTATTGGTTTTTTAGGATCATTCACAACCATGTCAGCCTTCACACATCATACAATCCAACTAATCAATACAAATACATTAATAGCAACATCATATATAATCTCCTCTATATTTTTATGCATATTTGCAACCTATATTGGAACAGTTATTTCTAGATAAATGATAAACATTAAAAATTTAAGAGATGATATCGATACTGTAGCATCAGTATTGGCTACTAGAGGTTATGAGCTTAACAAAGCTATCTTTATTGAGCTTGAAGGAGAAAGAAAAGTTCTTCAAGTTGAGGTTGAGTCATTACAGTCTGATAGAAAAAACCTTTCAAACGAATTTGGCAAACTTAAATCTGAAGGAAAAGATACAGGCGAGCTTAAGGATCAAATTGATCAAATTAATAATGCTCTTAAATTAAAGGATTCTTTATTACAGGCCATACTAGAAAAGATGAATATCTTTTTGTTAGATATTCCTAATATTCCTCATGAATCAACACCGGTTGGTAAAAATGAAGATGACAATGTTGTGGTCAGAAAACATGGCGATATTCTATCTTCTAACACAGTTGATCATTTAGACATTACATCAAAAATTGATACTGACCTTGCTGCAAAACTTGCAGGATCTAGGTTCGCAGTTTTAAAAGGCGATATGGCTAAATTACAAAGAGCTCTAATAAGCTTAATGCTTGATACAGCTATAAAAAATGGATACGAAGAGTACTATGTTCCTTTTATGGCTAACAAAGACTCTCTAACAGGGACTGGGCAATTACCTAAGTTTGAAGAAGACTTATTTAAAACAACCGAGAATCTCTACCTTATACCAACTGCAGAAGTACCTTTAACTAATGTACACAGAGATACTTTAACTGAGATTGGTAAATTACCATTAAAACTTACTTCTCATACCCCATGCTTTAGATCAGAAGCTGGAAGTTATGGAAGAGATACAAAGGGCCTTATTAGACAGCATCAATTTGAAAAAATTGAATTAGTACAAGTTACTCATGAAGATGACTCAATGAATGCACTTGATGGGTTGCTTGGTAACGCCGAAGAAATATTGCAACTATTAGAGCTGCCATATCAAGTTATAGAACTTTGTACTGGCGATATTGGCTTTTCATCATGCAAAACCTTTGACATAGAAGTTTGGATGCCAAGTCAAAATAAATATAGAGAAATATCATCCTGCTCTAATTTTAGTGATTTTCAAGCCAGAAGGGCAAATATAAAGGTTAAAGGTGAAAATGGTAAGAGTTTTGCGCATACCATTAATGGTTCTGCACTTGCTGTTGGGAGAACATTGATAGCTATTTTAGAAAATAGATATGACGGCTCTGACACAATTATCTTGCCAAAGGCTTTAAAACCATACATCGAAGATTTAACGCTCTCAATTTAGCAAATTTATACTGTTAATTGAGATATATTTCTTGTTTTATTTTATTCAAAAGTAGATAATAAATTCCATAACAACTTTATGGGGATAAATCCATGTTTAATCAAACTAAGTACCTTTTCTCAGGTTTCTTATTATTATCACTTTTTAGTGCAAACATTTTTGCTGCTAATGACACAACTTCAGCTCTAAGAGGGCAATCGAATGTAGGGTCTGCAACTGTAGAAGTAACACACATGCCTACTGGAATAACCAAAACTTCAACTTCTGATGCAAATGGTGTATTTTCAGTTGGTAACTTAAGACCTGGTGGTCCATACAAAATTACAGTTTCAAAAGCAGGATATGCGACAGAAACTATTAATGATGTATATCTATCAGTTTCTGAGACTGCAAAACTATCTGTAGCACTAGCTTCTGATAGTGATATAGACGACGTTACTGTGGTTGGTACTAAATCGGCAAGAATTCAAACATCTTTAGCTGTAACTTCAGAAGATATCGAAAGAATACCAAGTATCGAAAGATCTATTTCTGACTATGTCAAAAAAGATTCAAGAATCTTTGTTGAAGGAACATCAAGAAATGCAACGATTTCTGTTTCAGGTACTAATAACAGATATAACAACTTCACAGTTGATGGGATTGAACAAAATGACCAATTAGGTTTGAATGCAAATGGTTTCCCTTCAGTTAGAAACCCTATTAGTATTGAAACTATTTCACAAATTCAAGTAGACATAAGCCCATTTGATGTATCAAAAGGTAACTTTACTGGAGCAAGTATTAATGCTGTTACTAAATCAGGAACAAATGAGTTTACTGGTTCTTATTATAATTACAGTACTGATGAAGATAATGTTGGAAAGCTTAATGGTCAAAAGCCTAGCCAATTTAGTGATGAAACTAAAGGTTTCGTTCTTGGCGGCCCAATCATAAAAGATAAATTATTCTTTTTTGCATCTGTAGAAGAGTTCACATCAGTATCACCTGCCGAGCCCTACACATATAAAGTAGCCACTCAAGCATTAGTAGATGAGATTGCTGCTCAAACCCAAGCTTTATATGGCTATAATCCTGGTTCTACTTCATTTTTACCTCCACCAGAAATGGCTGATAAAGAGCTAGTTAAATTAGATTGGTATATTAATGATAATCATAGACTTGAATATGTTTACAGTTTCTCAGAAGACAATACTGTAAGACCTTACAACTATGACATTCGTTTTAGTTCACACTATTACAATTATCCTGCTACAACTGAAAAAGATACTATTGCTTATTACGGAGATCTTTCAGATAACCTATACGTTCAAGTTAAATACTCTGAAGTAGAATGGGCTAATGATCAAGATGCACTTGGTGGTGAGGATTTCCCTCATGTTGAAATCAGAATCGATCAACCTGATGGAACGTATACTGGTTCTGGAAGCAGAGAAGTTATATTCTTGGGTCCAGATAAGTATAGAAGTGCTAACGAAGGTTATGCAACTGATGAAATTCTTAATATGAAAGCTGTATACACAATGGGTGATCATGAAATAACAGTTGGTTATGACAGTATTGATAAGACACTTGGTAACTTATTTATTTCAAGAGAAAATGGTGCTTACAGGTTTAATGGTGTAGATAACTATTATGCAGGTATTCCTTACTACTTCAGATTTAATAAATCCGCTACTGGTGATCCATATTATGCATCAGCTGAGTTCACAGGATCTTTTGAAACTTTATACGTACAAGATAAATACTATGTTTCCGATATCTTAACTGTTAACTATGGTCTTAGATATGATAGTTTCGAGATGGCCAATGGCCCAGCATATAATGAGTATGGTTCAAGTCTTTTAGGCTTCAGAAATGATACTCCTGCAAGCACAAGTATTGTTCAGCCTAGATTTGGCTTTCAACTTGATGCAACTAATTTAGATATGTTTAGTAGTGATAGGATTGTCGCTGCTGAAATAAGAGGTGGTTATGGATTATTTGCAGGTCGAGTACCTAACGTATGGTTAGCAAGTCCTTTTGCTAATTCAGGTGTTGTTCAGTACGGATCAAGAACTGGTAGATTTGCTGCTGGTACTCCTGACTGTACTACTGGTGCTGAAATAACTTGTTTTAAAGCTCCTGAAACAATCTATCAAGATTTTCCATATTCAGATTATGCAAGCACAAGTCCAGCTCAAGCTATAGATCCTAATTACGACACTCCATCAACATGGAAGTTAAACTTAGAGTTGCTATTAACAACAGCTAATGGCTACGACTTAAAATTAGCTTATAACAGAGATGATGCAAAAGATGGTGTTGGTTTTTCAGATGCATCTGCTAGCGTTGAACAGGTAGGTAAAACTGGAGTAGTTACGTATGACTCTGAGGGAGCCTATTATATTACTAATGGACCAGGCGCCTCATCAGACTCAATTACATTATCTCTTGATAAAGAGTTCGATAATGGAGTGAGTGTTTTTGCAAGTTATACAGGCCTTGATGCTGAGAATGCATGGAATGGAACGTCTTCACAGCTATCTTCAAACTTGGAATATAATCCTAGAGTTGATTTAATGAATGTGTCTGTTGGAAAAACTCCATGGGCTATTGAAAATAGATTCGTTGCTGGTTTAAATTACACTGCTAATTGGTTTAATAATGCTCCAACTAGTTTTTCACTATTCTATAAAGCTTATTCAGGTAAGAGATTTAGCTATGGATTTGACGGTCTTTATGATGGCTATGATGATGGAAATACACTTTTATATATACCAACTGCAAATGACTCAAATGTTGTCTACAGTGGTGTAACAGAAGGCGAGGTTTTACAAGCTGTTTCACATCTAGGTACAGCTGGACAGCATCTTGATGCTAACTCCGGTTCTCTTCCATATACAAGACAGCTTGATCTAAGAATTTCTCAAGAAATTCCTTTGCCTGCTCTTAGACTTGGTGCTTCATCAGGTGACAGAAATCTTGGAATTGGTTCTGACAACCATAAAATACTTGTGTACTTTGATTTATTGAATGTAATGAACTTCATCAATGAAGACAAAGGTCAGTCTTACTTCCAAAGCCAAGGTATGAGACGTGTTCTTAATTCTGGCGGCCTAGATTCAGATGGTAGAATTATTATTACAGGTGTTAATACAAGAGGCGCCTCAATTGATAGTTATGCTTCGAGATATAGAATGCAATTAGGTTTTGTATATAAGTTTTAATATATAGAATCATTAAAAAAGGCAGTTTAAACTGCCTTTTTTTTTGTTAAAATAAAAATATGTCTAATGTAATTCCAAAACTATCCCTCCATGATCTTTTGCAAAATGATCAACCTTCAATAAATTTACTTTCCGAAGCTCTAGAAAATCATGGGTTTTTTGTATTAACTGATCATGGTATATCAAATGATCTATTTAAAGAGGCTTATCATTTTTCTGAGAAATTTTTTAACTTAGAATTAGCAATTAAAAATAAACTTTCACATCCAGAAAAAGCAGGAGCTAGAGGATATACCCCATTTGGTAAAGAGACTGCTTTAGGCGAAACAGTTCCTGACTTGAAAGAGTTTTGGCATCATGGTCCTGTTATTGATGATTCGTATGACAGAAGAATTATGTCTAATGTTGACGTCAGTGATTTAGAAGGCTTTGATGAATTATTTGATCAGCTGTTCAATGAAATGAAACACCTAGGTATGAAGCTGTTATCTTCAATAAGCTTAACTCTTGATAAGCCTGAAAACTTTTTTGATTCAAAAGTTGAAAAGGGCAACTCACTTTTACGTTTAATACATTACCCACCCTCAGATAATGAAAATATGTTTAGAGCAAGAGAGCATGAGGATATCAATCTTATTACACTGCTTATTGGGGCTGATGAGCCGGGGCTTGAAGTTAAAGATAAATCTGGAAATTGGTTGCCTGTAAGCTCATCATTCAATGAAATAGTTTGTAATATTGGAGACATGATGCAACTTATTACAGACGGTAAATTAAAGAGTACACCTCACAGGGTTGTAAAATATAACTTAGATGAGAAACGCTCAAGATATAGCATACCTTTCTTCCTTCATCCGTCTCCAGATACTATGCTGAGTTCTATATATGATGAATCTGACAAAGGAGTCTTAGCTCATGATTTTTTAGATGAAAGATTAAGGGCTATTAAGTTATACTAAATCATGACAGCACCATACATAATACAAATAATAATTGGCTTTATTGGGCTCATAGCTCTAGCCGTTCCTTTCTCTAATAATGCAAAAATTATTAACTATAAATATATAGCTTATGGTGTTCTTTCGCAGATTATATTAGCTGCTATATTATTAAAAATTCCACTTGTGGTAGATGCTTTCGCAATGCTTGGCGAGGGAGTAACCATACTTCAAAAAGCAACTGTTGAGGGTGCTGGTTTTGTATTTGGTTATCCGCCATCTGACAGCGCAGCTCTTTTTCCATCTCTTCTCCAAACCTTTGCATTTGGAGTCCTGCCTTACATAATTGTTATGTCATGTATTTCAGCTATTTTATGGTATTGGGGGGTATTGCCTTTTATTGTAAATATACTTTCAAAAGTTTGTCAGAAATTATTTAACATAGGCGGTCCAGTTGGTTTAGGCGCAGCTGCTAATGTATTTGTTGGCCAAGTTGAAGCACCACTTTTAATAAAACCTTACCTAAGCAAGCTATCAAAAAAAGAAATTCTTATTTTAATGACAGCAGGAATGGCTACTGTTGCTGGCTCAGTAATGGTTGCACTTATTAGTATTCTAGAAAGTCAATTTGCTAATGAAAATCTAATTCAGCATTTTATTACTGCATCTGTATTATCTGTGCCAGCAGCGATAATGTATGCAAATATCATGATTCCTTCAAATGAAATTACTGAGTTTGGCGAGAATAAAACTCCAAAAGTTTACAAAAGCACCATGGATGCAATAACAAGAGGTACTAGTGACGGTACTAGTATTGCAGCTAGCGTTGCGGCTATTCTCATAGCAGTCATAGCTCTTGTATTTATTGTTAATTCTTTTTTAGGTGTTATAGGATCCTATTTAGGTCTTGATATGTCTATACAGATTATTCTTGGTTATTTATTTGCTCCTGTTGCATGGTTAATGGGAATTCCATGGGGAGAAGCAGTTGTAGCAGGGGAGCTACTTGGTCTCAAAACAACTCTAAATGAGTTTGTTGCATACCCAGCATTAGCTAGTTTAGAACCTGGTATATTGTCGGATAAATCGAAGTTAATAACTTTTTATGCATTATGTGGTTTTGCAAACTTTTCTTCAGTTGGAATTTTAGTTTCAGGATTGGGTGCAATGGCTCCCGAAAGAAAAGAAGATTTAATTGAGGTTTCTTTTCAAGCCCTTGTGGGTGCTACTCTGGCATCTTGTATGACTGGCTTAATAGTCGGATGCTTGATCTAATTATTTATAACGATAAAGAGATTTAGGTAAGAGGCGAACATCAGCCATATTACGTATGGACAATATAAGGCAGCAGATAAAACATCAATTTTACTCATTTTATAAGCAAGATTAATATTTAAATATATCAATAGCCATATATTTAAAAGGGCAATAAAAGGCATATGAAATGAGAAAAACATCCATGACCAAGCTGTATTAAAAATTAGTTGTATAAAAAAAACTTTACTAGTTACTGAGAAAGTTCTGTAGGCTGATATGGACATTAATATATATAAGATAGGCCAGACTATTCCAAAAACATAACCAGGTGGGTTCAAATCTGACTTGTTAAGAGCCTGATACCAGACATCAGTTGACGTATTAGATGAGGCCAATCCACCCAAGATGAGGGCTAGAAAAACAAAAGGGAAAACAGATACTTTTTTAGTTAATAACAAAGGTTATCTTTTACGAAAAAATCTAGATATTGTAGATGTGATATCTTTAGTAAGTGTTGATCCGCCAGGTCTTGCTTCTAAAAATATAAAAGTACCTACAAAAATCGTAGATATTAAGAAAACCCATACTGCATCATATTCACCCATGGCGATATTATAAATGTTTTATATTTAATTGGTGAGATAAATTATATTTTTTCTACAATGATTGAGCACACAGAATAACCAGCACCAAAAGAGCAAATTACTCCTACATCACCAGGATTAAGATCATTATTTAAATTAAATGCAAATAATGATCCAACAGATGCAAGATTACCAAATTGCTTTATTGGCATAGGAATCAATGAAGGATCAAAATCATCCTTATTTAAGATCTTTGAAGCTATTAATCTAATCATCTTGCCATTAGCTTGATGTAGCCAAAATCTAGATACATCATTTGGATTAATATTATTTTTTTCAAGCTGATTGGATATTAAAGATGCAACAAGAGGACAGACATCTTTAAATACACTCCTGCCATTTTGATCAAATAGAAGCTCGTCCATTGTTTTTTGGTCAACAGCTGCTCTATTGAGATAACTAAAATCACTTCTTATATTATTAGAAAACTGAGTGTGAAGTTTTCTATCGATGATTTTAAATGCATGCTTTGAATTGCTGTCCTTTTGTACAACAGTAGCCGCACAAGCATCACCGAATATAAAATGCTTATCTCTATGGGTAAAATTCACAAAGGGGGTCGATATTTCTGGGTTTATTACTAGTACAGTGTTCGCAAGCCCAGAGGCTATATCGCTATATGCGTTATTGATTGCAAAGGTTGTTGAAGAGCAACCAACAAGCATATCGTAAGCATAACCATCAATTCCAAGTTCAGATTGTATCTCTATTGCTACTGCAGGATAATTTCTTGCAGCATGAGATGTTCCAACTATGACTGCATCAATATCAGAGGAGGTTACCCCAGCCTGTTCCATAGCTTTATTTGCAGCAATAATACCTGCCTCAGCATGAACTGATAATTTATTTTCATCTTCATTTGATACTTTAGGCATCATTCTTGAAGTGTCAAGAATGCCCTCCTTGTCTATTACATATCTGGTTTCAATGCCAGATGCTTTTTCAATAAACTCCGAGGATGAATGCATCATAGCTTCTATATTGCCTTTATCAATTTCTAGATTATTCTTTTCATTAAAAAGATCTACATAAGAGTTATAAGAACTTACAAGCTCGTCATTAGTAATCAGATTATCTGGATACCAAATTCCGGTTCCTGCTATATGAATGTTATGCATAGTAATTGTTAAAAATTAAATATTGTTTATTATAAATTATGAACATTAATATAACTAATTCTAAAATCGGCTATCATGAGTTCCTATCATCAAATGATGATGTAAATGGTTTAATGATTATAAGTCATGGTATGGCTGAGCATATCGGAAGATATAAATGGTTGATTTCTCAGTTAAATGCCGATGGCTATCATGTAATTGCATCAGACCATCGAGGGCATGGAGCAAATATACTAAATGGTTCAACTCCAGGTCTTTTCTCTTTGCAAGATGGCTGGAATAAGGTTTCGAATGACTTACTAGATACTATTATTTACGCTCAAAATAAATTTAAAAATAAAAAAACTTATCTTATAGGCCATAGCATGGGTTCATGGATAGCTCTTTCTATACTAGATAAAAATGTTCATTTAGATGGTTTGGTATTAACAGGCTCATCCAAAATATCTAATCAATTAATATATATACAAAAGAGTGTTATAAAAGCTGAATCAATCCTAAAAGGACCAACCGCAGTAAGCTCGGTTATGGATAAATTAACTATTAGAAAATTTAATGACCAATACAAGCCAAATAGAACACCAAATGATTGGATCTCCCGTGATAAAGATAGTGTAGATAATTACACAGCAGATCCATTATGCGGATTTCAAGTTACAAACAGCCTTTGGAATGATCTTTCAAATGGTTTATTAGAAGTTTTTAAGAAGAACTTTTATTTAGAATCTAATAAAAAGATCCCAATATTAATAATGTCTGGAAAGTTTGATGCAGCTAGCTCAAATGGAAAAATGGCCATTAGTTTGCATAAATTTTTAGACAGCATCTTTACGAAAACATCTATCATTTTAATGGATGACGCCAGACATGAAGTATTTACAGAGTTAAATAAACTTGAAGCTTACAAAAAATTTAAATTATTTATCATGAATCTATGAGGATTATATTTCTAGCAGTTGTATTTTTTAATATATCCATTCAAGCCATGGTAGAAATTTCTATTCCACATAATGGTATTGACAGGTCATATCTTCAATACATACCCCCTAATAAAAATGTTAATGACCCTATAGACCTTTTTATTGGTTTGCATGGCTATTCTGGAACCGCATCTGGTTTTGAAAAAGAAACAACTGGAGGGTTCAATACGGTAGCTAAAAAATATGGCTTTATGGCTATTTATCCTCAGGGTATTTATTTTTATGATAATAGCAGCTCATCTTTTGTATCTTCTTGGAATGACTTAGCCGGATCAAAAACAAAAACACCACTTGGTGAGACATGCGCGACAGATGCTGCAATATATCCTAAATACCCTAACTGCAATAGTGGTGGGAGATGCTCATGGACAAGTTGTAATGATGATATTGGGTTTATTAAAAAAGTTATTGACGCAACAATAAATAACAAAAATATAAGAAATATATATGTAATTGGTATGAGTAATGGGGGGATGATGGCTCAGGCATTAGCATGTGAATATCCTGAGCTATTTAAAGGAGCTGCCAATGTAGTTGGTATGCAGCATAAAGACTTAAGTTGCATACCGGATAAACCGATTAACTTTATTATTTATGGCGGAATGAAAGATACAACAGTTCCACCAATTAACATAAGAGCTGCTGATGGATATTTTTATGAGCCCATGAATAAAACTTTTAATAGCTGGTCAGAAAACTTTCATTGCTCTGTTTTTATAAATGAAGAGTATTTATTTACTGATAATTTTGAACAAAAAACTGCTTCTAATTGTAAAGGCGGTATCACTATTACCAGTATTTTAAATAAAGATCGAGGTCATTTATGGCCTGGGATTGATCAAAGTGTTGGCTTCTGTAATACCCGAGATCAATCTAATTTAGAGATAAATGAGTGTCGTGTTATTAAAAATTCTTGGGGTAATGAATTTATAGTAAAACTGTTATTAGAGCTATAAAATTAAGAATACATAAAAATTAAATATCTTTATATTGGATATATAGATTTCTTACATTTCTTGTCAAAACATCCATTTTAGGTATTATAGATAAACATTGTTTATTTTTTTATATCTTAGGGGGTAATAAAAAATGTCATCTATTCAATTAAAACCACTGTTTGAGAAAAAATCTGATCCATTGACATTGTTAATGAAGGATATTTTTAAAGATAATAATTACGCATTATCTACTATGGGTGTATTGGCATTAGGCCTAGGCGTTGCCCAATCTTCTGATTTAAAGGCCGATGATGCGATTGAAGATATAGTAGTTACAGCTTCCAAACGTTCAGAAAATCTTCAGGATGTTCCTATGAGTGTTCAGGCCATAGGTGCAGCAGAGCTTGATCTTAAAAATGTTAAAGGTCTTGATGATATAGCTAATTTATCTCCAGCAGTTACTTTGGATGCCGGGGGCCCAGGTAACTCTTCTTTTTATATTAGAGGTGTATCAGATGGAGGATTTGGTAATCCCTCAGGAGCAGCATCAACAACAGCCTTATATCTAGATGATCAACCACTAACTACAATTGGCCAAACACCAGATTTACACGTTTTTGATATAGAGCGTGTTGAGATTTTAAGCGGCCCACAAGGAACGCTTTATGGCTCTAGTTCAACATCAGGCAATATTAAAATTATTACTAAAAAGCCAGATTTAAGTTCTATTGATTATGGCTTTGATGTTGATTATGGTTCTATTAGAGATGGTTCAAATGATCAATCTCTTGAGGCATACATGAATATGCCATTAGGTGATTCTTCTGCCATCAGAATTAGTGCCTATGATCTTAAAGATGGTGGTTGGATTGACAACGAACTAACTTCCAAAACTTTTACGAATAGCGGGTATACAATCGATAACAGCGAGGTTGCTGAGGATGACTATAACGAACTTAACAAAAGTGGCTATAGGGTAAGGTTTGCAACAGAGATAATGAATCAAAGCCTTGATCTCTCTATATTAGACCAGTCATCAACCTTTGGCGGTTCATGGGAGACAGATGAAGCTGTTGGACCAAGATCTAATTCAAGATTTAATGAAGAAAAGTTCGATGATGATTTTAGTCAATTTTCACTCTCTTTGAGTGGTGATATTAATGACAATTTAGAATATGTCTTTACAACGTCTTCCTTCGATAGAGACGTTAACTACACTTATGATTATTCAGAATATGTAGAATATTATAACTATGATGGGCCTACTTATACCTGTGATTATTATGATTACTATTATTACTATAATATCTCTGGTTGTCAGGACCCAAGAATGTCTTATACACAAACAGACAATCATGAAAGAGAGTCTTATGAGTTTAGAATCCAGTCGAAAGGCGACAGTGGCTTTCAATGGGTTCTCGGTGCTTTTTCTGAAAACTCAACAAGAGACTATGAAATTGAATATTTGTGGCCGGGCCTAAACCCTGGTGGTTTATCTTTTCAGCCCACAAATGGACAATGGTGGAATCTTGATAATACCAGAGAAGAAGAAGTTGAAGCTATTTTCGGTGAAGGTTATTTTGATTTAAATGATAAAACTAGATTAACACTTGGTTTTAGATCTTATGATCAAGAAACAATGGTTGATGCCAAGGATGGTTACTTTGGAGTATTTGATGGAGTTGATAAAGTTTTCAATTCCAGTGATTCAGGGGTTGTGCCAAAAGTAAATATCGCACATGACTTAAATGAAAATACTATGGTTTATGGAACTTACTCTGAGGGTTTTAGGGCTAGTGGTATTAATCGTGTAAGACCTGCTCAAACTGCTTTTATTCCTGAAACGTATAAGTCAGATTATCTTGAAAGTTTAGAGTTTGGGTTCAAATCTACTATGGCAGATGGCAGGCTAATTTTAAATGGTGCATATTTCATGATGGATTGGAATGATTTCCAATCAACAACATATAATCTTGCATTTTCGCCAGTTGCTTTTGTTGATAATGTTGGTAATGCAGAAATTAATGGTTTGGAATTAGATGCAACATATAAAATAGACGACTCTCTAACAGTTTCTGCTTATATGGTTTCAAATGACCCATCTCTTTCTCAAGATTATTATGATGTTTCAGGTGTCTTGCAAGCAAACGCAGGAAATAAGCTTGCATATGTTCCTGAGCTATCTTATGTCTTAGGTTTAGATAAGGTTCTTACGATATTTGGCAATCCTGGATATATTACTATTGATTATTCTCATACAGGAAATAGATATACCAGCCAAGCAAATGACTTGAAACTACCTTCTTATGCAATAGCAAATATGAGAATTGGTATGGAAGCTGACAATAGATCAATCGAGATGTATCTAAGCAACCTAACTGATGAAAACGGTTATCTATCTAGATATAATGACTTTGGTGATATTAGAAGAACACAGAACAGACCAAGAGTAATTGGTTTACGTTTCAGATATCGCTATTAGTTATAAGTTTCTCTAATATATTTGAAAGGTCTTCTGGCCTTTCAAAATATGGAAAATGTCCAGTCTCATCCATTATAGTTACACCTTCAGTTCCTATGCTTTGATGGACCTCGCTTTCAGGATTGTATCTTGCCAACTTATCTTTGCCACCATATATAAATTTAATATTTTTGAGCTCTTTTAATTTATCATTTCTATAAGCAGAGCAGGTCTTTAGATCATATGAAAGTATTTCCTTTTGAGTTTGATTGAACAGTCTCTTAAGTGGATATACATTAATTTCTTTTTGTGGATCATTTTCAATATTTTTAGTTCCGTATGGTGACTTAATGGTGCCTTTATCTCTTCCATAAAACCCAGAACCCATAGAGCCAAAAGTCTTTGCTTTTATTTTTGTTTCAGGAATATTGTAGAGTCCATATTTAGTAAAAAATTCACTAGCTTGATCTAAATTACCTTTAGCATGGTCGAGCAGCATATCTCCTACCATCAGAGGGTAATTAGTATTCATTAATATGGTTAGTTTAGTTTCTACTTTTAAACCAAGATCCATAGCAATCAGACCACCCATCGAGTGACCTATAAATATATTATTACTTACTCCCATTTTTTTAAGAACTTGAATAGTGAAATCTGAAAACTCTTCAACTGTATGTAAGATTTGACCTGATGTGAATCCATGACCAGGAAGGTCAATAGAATAAATATTATATTTAGAATATAGTCTTGAGAGATCAATCATAGAGCCAATTCTATGATCCATACCAGCACCAGGAATTATAAAAATATTTGATAGCGGGTTATCAATTTTATTATGCTCAAAAATATGAGCTTTATGATTTTGTAATTCTATAAACATTTTTGATAACCGATGTCATGAGTAGTAAATATATAAATATCAATGGTACAGAAAAAATGACCATTATCCACTTAAATGAATCAACTCCTCCTATAAACATGAGGAGCGAAGGTTGTATGACCAACAAAAATGCAAAAATAAGTCTTAGTTTTCCCGAACTCTCAATATTAGAACTTTTCATAGAGGCAGAGGCTAGAATATATGATGTTGAATCATATGTGGTACTTAAAAATATTATGCAAATAATCCCAAAAGCTATTAATAATGGGTAGCTGAAACTTAAAGTAGAAATTGTTTCAACTATCAAATCTTCACGTGACATCAGTCCTTTTGATATTAATTCAGGAGAATTTAATATATTTTCTTCAAAGAGACTTATTGATAAATTAGATAAGATTGACATGCTTAGTATGCAGCCAATACTTCCAATCAATATGGTGCCTAAAATAATTTGTCTTATAGTTTTACCGTTTGAAATATTAACAATAAATGCACCAACCATTGGTGCTAAAGCCATCCACCATGCCCAATAGAAAACACTCCAGTCTTTGCTAATTGTTGTACCAGTTGCAAAACTTAATTCAGGATATTTCTTTATAAGAAATCCATATGATTCAATAGAATGAATCAAAATATACTTTGTAGGGCCAAGAAGAAGAATGGATATAAGAAAAAGAATTACCAAGACCATATTAAAATTACTTAATCTCTTGATTCCCTTTTGAATTCCAAGATATGCACTTGTTGAAAAGATAGATAAACAAACAAGAATAGTACAAATATCAAGATAAGCACTTCTTTCAATGCTAAAAATCTTCGAAAAAATAGTTGATATTAAAGGGAAGGACAAGCCAAGCCCAACTCCTGCACCGCATAGTATAGCTCCAATAAATAAAGCATCAAAAAGTATTTCAAGAATCTTATTATTGATATTAAAGATTCCTGAAAATGTTAATTTAGAGTTTTTATTTATCGTTAATGCCAATGCAAATGCTACTGCTGGTAAACAATATATTGCCCATGCAGTAAATGACCAATGAAAAAGAGGGTAAGCTCTCGAGTAGAGCATTACTTCCTTTTTATCAGCAAGGGGTGTATTGAGAATATTGTAGTAATCGATCCACTCAACAGTAGCCCAGTACAATAGAGCAGCACCAATTCCAGCTGCAAACAACATTGAACCCCATGAAATAAATGAATAAATCTCCTTGTTTTCTAAAATAACTTGTATTTCTCCATATCTTGATAAAGCTATAAACAAAAGAAATATTAAAACTATATGATGAAATTTATTCAACTGAAATTAAACCTTGTAACTGGAATGAGGTTCATATTGACAATATTATTCCAAATATTTTTAATGAAACGCAAGATTTATATATACCGCAATCAGTTAATCTAGATCTAATTGGTGCAGTTAATTTTAAAAAAGGTTGTTACACTGGCCAGGAAGTTGTAGCTAGGACACATTATTTAGGTAAACCGAAAAGAAGAATGTATTTAGGGTCTGTTACCTTAAATAAAAATCCAGAATTAGGTTCTGATATAAAGGTGGGTGATGAAAAAGTTGGTAGCTTAGTAAATTTTTACAAACAAGAAAATAATATTTT
>ENA-OREM01000348-OREM01000348.1-marine-metagenome-genome-assembly--contig:-NODE-348-length-35991-cov-4.758534_pt1 | contig 35991 bp, 26 predicted proteins | sample MGYA00248623_ERZ508561 | MGnify/ENA primary metagenome ERZ508561 (study PRJEB26227, sample SAMN06264494) | marine metagenome | isolation source: Columbia River Estuary | place: USA:Columbia River Estuary...
AATTCTTGCCTCCTTTCCAAACTCATTTTTATGCCTAATGGATATTGATTTGTTGGTGTAACATGAATTAATTTTGGATTCTTTATTTGTTGAGAAACAATTTCTTGCATGTTAATCCCTTCATTATCAATATTTGATGTAATTAAGTGAGCTTGCGAACTTCTAAAAACCGAATGCACATTTGGAAACAATGGATTTTCTATAACTACAGCATCTCCTTTATTTAAAATCGTATTTGCAATTAAATATAATGATTGTAACGAACCTGAATCAACCACAATTTGGTTGGGCGAACATTTAATATTTCTGCTGATATTCAAATACTTACAAATACTTTTTTTCAGTTCTATTTGTCCAGTAGATTTTGAATATGATAACCCAGATGTTTTGATATGTCGCCAATATGAATTCAATAATTTTTTCCATTGATTGATGGGAAATACATCCAAAGGAGGCAAACCAGGCCTGAATGCTAAATTGTCATCATCCAATCTATTAATTAAAGAAGTATTTTTTAAATAGGAGATTCCTTTTTCCGAAATTTCAGGATAATTGAAAATAGAGGGAACACTTTTTTCAGATTTTTTGACAATGTCATTTGTTTCTGGGGTGTAAATTATTTTATTGCCTGAGCCAGCTTTTGGAGAAATTAATTTTTCTAAAGTCAATAAATCATAAGCTTTCAAAACAGAAGTTCTAGAAATATGAAGTTCTTCTGACAATAATCTTGTGGATGGCAATAACCAACCATTTGGCAATTCAATTTTCAGAATACATTGTTTGATTGTCTTGTATAAAGCGATGTATTTGATTTTTTCAGCAGGTTGTTTTTTATAAGCTATTTCAATTCTTTCAATAGCAAATTTATGATTGGTATTCATTATTTTTATAGATTGGTATCATAAATATAAATATTTTTACAAGTAATTTGAATTAAATTTTATGTAATGCATCAATTTCTATATCGGAATCAATTTTTGGGCATTCTTATGCTGTTGATTTTTATCAGTTGCAATAACATCAACGAGAATGATAATTTGGCTTTCAATCAATTTTCGAAAGGGAGTGGTTTTTTTTTATACAATTACCGAACATCAAATTTTAATAAAACGCTGAGAATATACTATCATATTCCTCAAAATGCGACTGCTACAACTCCAATTTTAATGGTTTTTCATGGTACAAATAGGAATGCTTCGGATTATAGAGATGCTTTTATAAATACTGCAAACACAAAAAATGTTATCGTAATCTCACCTGAATTTTCTGAACAAAATTTTCCGCAATCAAATCAATACAATCTTGGTAATGTGTATGTTAATGGAGATAGTCCTACATCAAACTCTCTTAATTCTGAAGCTCAATGGACATTTTCAATCATTGAACCTTTGTTTGATTATATAAAAATTCAGCTTCAAAATACGAACACAAAGTACACAATTTTTGGTCATTCAGCAGGTGCTCAATTTATACATCGTTTTTTAATGTTCAAACCCAATAATCGAGTAAACAAAGCTGTAATTTCCGCAGCTGGATGGTACACTTTTCCTGACAAAACAATTCCTTTTCCTTATGGATTAAAGAATAGTATTTTAGAAAATTCATCTGTAGAAGACTTTTTTTCTAAAAATGTTTTTGTTCAAGTGGGAGAGTTTGATAACAATCCTACTGATTCAAACCTACGCCACAATGAATTTTCTGACGCTCAAGGTGAACACAGATTAGAACGCACTAAAAATTATGTTGATTTTTGCAAACAACAAGCAGAAACTACTACATTTGAATTTAATTGGACGTTTCATATTCATAAAAATTCTGATCATAATTATATTTTAGCTGCTCAAAATGCAGCGAATTTACTTTTCAATTAAAAATAAAATCACCATGATTTCAAAAAAAAATATTGGTTTATATCTTGGTCCTTTAAGTTTTTTGTTTGTAAAATACTTTTTTCATCCTGAAGGATTATCTCCAGAGGCAAATGCAATTTTAGCAGGCACTGTTTGGATTGCTATTTGGTGGATTACAGAGGCAATTCCTATTGCAGTAACTGCTTTATTGCCTATTATTTTGTTTCCATTGACAGGTGGTTTGAGTTTATCAGAAACAACAGCCTCTTATGGACACATGTACGTTTTTTTATACATTGGCGGATTTATTCTGGCAATTGCCATTGAAAAATGGAAATTGCATAAACGAATTGCATTGACCATCATCAAAATTGTAGGAACAAATGTCAATTTTATCATTTTAGGATTCATGATTGCCACTGCTTTTTTATCTATGTGGATTTCAAACACAGCTTCTGCAGTGATGATTTTACCTGTTGGAATGGCAATTGTATCCCAATTAAGAGACAATCCTGCAACGATTGAAAATGAAAATATCATTTTTGGGAAAGCGTTGATGTTGGCAATTGCTTACAGCGCTTCTATTGGTGGAATTTCTACATTGATTGGAACGCCACCAAACTTGGTTTTAGCAGGAATTATCAAACAAACCTATGGAATTGAAATTTCATTTGCACAATGGTTTTCATTCGGATTTCCAATCGCAATCATTCTTTTATTGATTTGCTGGATATATTTGACACGTTTTGCTTTCAAGTTTAAACAGAAGGAATTCCCAGGTGGAAGGGAAGAAATTAAAAAACAATTGCAGGAATTAGGACCAATTTCGTATGAAGAAAAAGCGGTTTTTTTAATTTTTTTATTGACGGCTTTTGCATGGATTACACGTTCTTTTTTGCTTAAGAATTTCATCCCAAAAATTGATGATACCATTATTGCCATATTTTTTGCAGTATTGTTGTTTATTGTTCCTTCAAAAAATAAGGCTATCAAATTAATGTCTTGGGAAGACGCTGTAAAATTACCTTGGGGGATTGTCTTGCTTTTTGGTGGTGGAATGGCGCTCGCATTGGGTTTTGAAATCAGTGGTTTGGCAATTTGGATAGGAAAACAAATGACCTCTTTAGAAGCAGTTTCGTTATTTACACTTTTATTAATATTGGTAGCTTCTGTGAATTTTTTAACCGAAATTACTTCGAATTTAGCCACAACAGCCATGTTATTACCAGTATTGGTTTCATTAGCAGCAGCCTTAGGATTGCATCCATTTTATTTATTATTTGGTGCAACTTTGGCTGCTTCTTGTGCATTTATGTTGCCAGTTGCAACGCCCCCAAACGCGGTGGTTTTTGGTTCAGGATATTTAAAAATTGGAGATATGGTTAGGAAAGGATTAGTGCTGAACCTAATTTCTATTCTGCTAGTTACCTTTTTTGTCTATTTTTTATTGCCAATTATTTGGGATTTACCAGAAATTACAGCGCAAAAAAAATAATATGTTGAGGATTTTAACTAAAAAGACATATTTTTTTCATGCAGTTAGTTCTACGATCCCCTTTGAATGGGTTGGAGGAGGCTTTTATTCTTCCAATTTCATAGAAAGTTCCAACCATCTTTCCTCTTTTTCTTCCAACGAATTGATGATTTCTTGCAATTCCTCTGATTTTTTCTGAATTTCATCAGGCGAAATTTCAATATTTAAAAACTCATTTTCTATGGTCATTTTTCTATTTTGAAGTCTTTCAATTTCAGCTTCTAAAGCACCAAATTCTCTTTTTTCTTGTGAATTCAGACTGATTTTTGTAGACGAAGATGCTGTTTTTTCTATGACAATTTTCTCTACTTTTTCTCTTGGAATTGAATCCTCATAAGCTCTAAAATCGGAATAATTTCCAGGAAAAGTTTCTACAACTCCTTCACCTCTAAACACAAAAAGTGCGTCTACAATTTTGTCCATAAAATAACGATCGTGTGATACAACCAGTAGATTTCCAGGATAATCCAATAAGAAATTTTCCAAGACATTTAGAGTAACTACATCCAAATCATTTGTAGGTTCGTCTAAAATTAAAAAATTCGGATTTTGAATCAACACCGCACACAAATACAATCGTTTTTGTTCTCCACCTGAAAGTTTTTCAACAAAATCATATTGCTTTTTTTTATCGAATAAAAAGCGTTCTAACAATTGCGAAGCAGATATTTTTTGACCTTTATTTAACGGAATAAATTCTCCAAATTCTTTGATAACTTCAATGACTTTTTGTCCTTCTTTGATGACAATTCCCGATTGTGTATAGTACCCAAATTTAATAGTTTCTCCAACCAATACTGTTCCAGCATCTACCGGATTTTTTTCAGTAATAATGTTCAAAAAAGATGATTTTCCTGTGCCATTTTTTCCAATGATTCCGATGCGTTCACCACGCTTAAAAACGTAATCAAATCCATCTAAAATTTTCTTTTCACCATAGGATTTTTTCAGTTTATGTAATTCCAAAATCTTACTTCCCAAACGCTCCATATTGATTTCCAATTGCACTTTATGTTCGGTTCTGCGTTGTTGCGCTTTTTCTTTAATTTGATAAAAATCATCAATCCTAGATTTGGATTTTGTAGTTCTAGCTTTGGGTTGTCTTCGCATCCAATCCAATTCTTTTTTGAATAAATTTTTTGCTTTTTCAGTAGTAACTTGCTCTAATTGAATACGTTCTTCTTTTTTTTCTAGATAATAGGAGTAATTTCCTTTATATTTATAAATGTTTCCTTCATCCAATTCTATGATTTCATTACACACACGTTCCAAAAAATAACGATCATGCGTTACCATAAAAAGAGTGATTTTTTCTTTCGCAAAATATGCTTCCAACCATTCAATCATTTCTAAATCCAAGTGGTTTGTTGGCTCATCTAAAATCAAAAAATCAGGTTTGTGAATCAATACAATTGCCAATGAAACGCGCTTTTTTTGTCCTCCAGAAAGTGAAGAAACTTTCTGACTTAAATCGTCAATTTTTAATTTTGATAAAATTTGTGTGTATTGCGTTTCAAAATCCCAAGCATTGTATTGCTCCATCAACTCAAAAGCGGCTTGATACGCATCAGTATCCTCCAAATTTTTCAACGCTTTTTCATACTGATTTACAATAGAAAGTATTTTATTTTCGGTAGCAAAAATGGTTTCTTCAATCGTTAAATCGGGATTTAATACATCATTTTGAGATAAATATGCCATCGAAATTTCTTTTCGGGTCACAATTTTGCCTGTATCAGGAGTATCTAATCCAGCAATAATATTCAAAATGGATGTTTTTCCACTTCCATTTTTCGCTACAAAGGCTACTTTTTGATCTTTATTGATGCCAAATGAAATGTCTTCAAACAACACACGTTCTCCATACGATTTCGAGATATTTTCTACGGATAAATAATTCACTTTTATAAAATTTCAGCAAAGAAACGAAAAATTGAGCGCATTAACCGTAAACACTTGATGTGTTTTGTCTTTAAAACTTTGGGAACTTTGTGAAAAATTTGCGTCTTTGCGGTTCAATTTCTTTGATGTATTTGTCTCTAAAAAGTATTTTTTGTATCCCTCAATTAATAGTATCTTGCATCAAAATTTGAAATTTTAAAATATGAAAATTATAGTTCCTATGGCAGGAATTGGTTCGCGTTTAAGACCTCATACGCTTACTGTTCCAAAACCACTTACTGTAATTGCTGGCAAACCTATTGTGCAACGTTTGGTGGAAGATATTACAGGTGTTATCAATCAAAAAATTGATGAAATTGCGTTTATTATTGGTCCAACGGCAAAAGGTTTTCCAGCAGATACTGAACAAAAATTATTAAAAATTGCAGCTGAATTAGGTGCCAAAGGAAGCGTGTATGTGCAAGAAGAAGCTTTAGGAACGGCACATGCTATTTATTGTGCCAAAGAATCTTTGAGCGGACCTTGTGTTGTGGCGTATGCAGATACACTTTTTAAAGCAGATTTCACGTTAGACACGAATGCTGATGGCGCAATTTGGGTTAGTAAAGTAGACAATCCAAGTGCTTTTGGCGTGGTAAAATTGCAAGATGGGTTTATCACCGATTTTATTGAAAAACCAAAAGATTTTGTATCTGATTTGGCAATTATCGGAATTTATTTTTTCAAAAGTGGTGAAAAATTATTGGAGGAAATCCAATATTTAATAGACAATGATTTGCGTGAAAACAATGAATATCAATTAACAAATGTGTTAGAATCTTTAAAACAGCAAGGCGCAAAATTCATTCCAGGAACAGTTTCCGCTTGGATGGATTGTGGCAAAAAAGATCCAACTGTTGATACCAACAAACAGGTTCTTGGTTTTGAGTATGCAGATGGAAATAATTTGGTTTCAGAAGATGTAGTTTTGAACAATTCAGAAATTATTCAACCTTGTTTTATTGGGGAGAATGTGGTTTTAACCAATTCAAAAATAGGGCCTTATGTTTCGTTAGGCGCTAATAGTGTCGTGAATAGTTCAACCATCGAATATTCTTTAATACAAAGTCATGTAACTATTTTAAATGCCGACTTAAACAATGCAATGATTGGAAATCATGCCATTTATAACGGAAAATTTACCTCTGTAAGTATTGGAGATTATTCAGAATTGACTTAAAAATGACTCAAAAAATAGTGATACAACATCATCCAACAGCTAAAAAGGTATTTTTGCTGCCTTTTTTATTGTTTTTTGTGTGGGTATTACTTAGCAATTCCAAAGTATTTTCTCAAGATAGTATCCCCGATAAAAAAGATCTAACAGAAGAAAAAAGGATTAAATTTCAAGAGTTTTTTTTCAAAGCATTATCAGAAAAATCTATTGAAAATTACCAAAAAGCAATTGAAAATTTAGAAAGTTGCAATCAAATTTTAGAAAATCAAGTAGCTGTTTTTTTTGAGTTTTCAAAAAATTATGTTGCATTAAATAATACCGCTTTAGCCAAAGAATATATTCAGAGAGCTTTGCAAAAAGAGCCCGAAAACATCTGGATTTTAAAACATTTGGTGGCGATTTGTGAACGAGAATCTAATTTTTCAGAAGCAGTAAAAAATCAACAAAAAATAGTAGCCCTTTATCCAAAAGAGAGAGAGAATTTAGTTCGTTTGTATTTTATGAACAATCAATTGAAAGAAGCTGCAGCTTTGTTATCAACGTTAGAAAAAGAAACAGGATTGTCATCCGAGTTTATTTTTTTAAAAAAAAGGTTGGATAATTCCGAAGTTCCAGATGTAAAAGAGATAAGATTAGAGGATGTGGAAGGTTTAAAACTTCAATATGAAAATGACAAATCCTATAAAATTTTGGAAAAAATCTTACAAAAATCTGAAAATAATTTTCATGATTTATTAAAGTTTGGCAAAGAAGGTATCACACTTTATCCTGAACAACCTTATGTGTATTTACAATACAGCAAAGCGATGAATCACCAAAAAGAGTTTCAAAAAGCGCTAAATTCTCTTAAAAATGGCTTGGATTTTGTGATTGATGAGTCTATGGAAATTGATTTTTATACTGAAATTGCGAGAGCATATAAAGGTTTAGGAAATACCATTGAAGAAAAAAAATATTTACAAAAAGCAATCAATTTGAAAAGTTAGCACATGAGGTTTTTTATATATTGTGTCATTTTTTTATTTATAGTCACTTCTTGCAAATCCACTAAAAATATGCTTGATAAAACTGCAATTGCCTCTGAAACTTCCGCAAAAAAAGTGGTAAAAAAACATGTGGATACAAATTTTGATAAGAGAACAATAGATGCAAAACTAAAAGTGAATTTTGATAATGGAAATACAAATCAAACGTTGTCAGTGAATTTGCAAATCGAAAAAGACAAAGTAATCCATATCAAAGGCACTAAATTCATTACCGTTTTTAAAGCGAAAATAACACCCACTTCCGTGAGTTATTATTCTCCTTTTGCAAAAAATTATTTTGAAGGAGATTTTTCATTGCTTGAAGAATTATTAGGAGTTGAAATAAATTTTGACCAATTGCAAAATTTATTTTTAGGACAAGCTTTACAAAACCTAAAAAAGGAAAAGCAACAACTAGAAATTTTTAATAACACCTATGTTTTATCTCCTGAAAAACAATCAGAATTATTCAATATCTTTTTTAAAATCAATCCCTCATATTTTAAATTAGAAGGTCAAACAATTATAAATGATGCTAAAAATATTCGTTTAGATATTAATTATAGTGGATATAACGTTATTGAAAAAATACTTTTTCCTGGTGAAATTAATATCATTACAAAAGCAGCAAATACAGTTACCAATATTGATTTAATTTACAAATCAGTTGTTTTTAACACCTCGTTCAATCCTCTTTTCGAAATTCCAAAAGGGTATAAAAGAATAGAATTCTAATGAAAATCAAATCAGTTTACTTCCATTTATTTATTTTTTTGTTGATCAGTTTTTCAAGTTTTGGACAAACAAGAAAACAATTGGAAGAACAGCGGAAAAAATACCAAGCTGAAATTTTACAGCTAAATAAATTGCTTTTTAACGAACAAAAAAAGGAGCAAAATGCTATGGATGATTTGAAAGATATCAAACAAAAAATTGAAGTTAGAAATAAATTAATAACTACAATTCAGCAAGAAGCGTTGTTATTATCCATAGAAATTACTGAAAAACAACGCGAATTAAACAGGTTAAATAAAAAATTAACCAATTTAAAGGCAGATTATGCTGACATGATTTACAAATCATACAGAAGTAAATCACAACAAAGTAGGCTGATGTTTATAATGTCTTCACAAAACTTTTATCAGGCTTACAAACGGTTAGAATACATGAAGCAATATACTTCTTTTCGAAAAAAGCAAGGAGAAGAAATTGTAATACAATCCACGGAAGTAAAAAAACTTTTTGATGCATTAACCGTTCAAAAACTTGAAAAGGAAACCTTGTTGGCTTCTGAGGAGGAAGAAAAAAAACAGATAGAATTGGATAGGCTAAAACAAGAGAATTATTTAGCAATCATCAAAAAGAAAGAATCTCAATACAAAAGAGACATTCAAAAAAGAATTAAAGATGAGAAACTAATTGTAGCCAAAATTGATAAATTAATTAAAGAGGAAATTGAAAGAGCCAATAGGAAAATTATCAAAAAGGATGTAAAAACAACTAAAAACGAGTTTTTTTTAACTCCAGAGGCAAAAGCATTGGCAAACGAATTTATAGCCAATAAAGGAAGACTACCTTGGCCAGTGACAGAGGGTATTGTAGTTCGTAAATTTGGAGATCAACCTCATCCAACATTCCCTGGAATAACCATTTCAAGCCCAGGATTGCACATCGTTACAAGAAATGGAAGTTATGCAAATACCATTTTTAACGGTGAAGTAATGAATGTATTGGTGGGTACAGGAGGTGTAAAAAATGTATTGATAAGACATGGAAATTTTATCACCTCATATAATAATTTAGAGAATTTATTAGTGAAAAAAGGAGATAAAGTAGTTACTGGTCAACGAATTGGACAGATTTTTACAGATAGGTTATCTAACAAAACAACACTTATTTTTGTAGTGTTTAGAAATACTACTCGGTTGAATCCTTCTGAATGGATTTTATCAAGGTAATCCTAAATAACAACACTTATTTTGTAGTGTCTAAAAACACCACTCTTTTGAATCTTTTTGAATCTATTTTAACAATACAATTCGTGTTATTTTGATTGAAATTTGATATTTTTTTGTAAAATAACTGAATTTGGAATAGTTACAAATTCATTTTCTTCAGTCTTAAGTGTAATGAAAAAGGCTCCAATATCTTTTATTTCGCCACTAACATTGTTGTCTTTTTCTAAGATAGTAATGGTGTCACCAATTTTTACGGGATAATTTACAAAGAGAATTATGCCTGCTGTAATATTTGATAAAATTGACCATTGAGCAAAAAAAGCAATTCCTAAAATAGTTAAGAATGAAGAAACAAATAAAAATAATTCTTCTTCATTTACACCCCAAATAAAAGAAATTATAATCACAACAGAGGCATAAATTGACAGGGTTATTATTTTATTGACGAGTATCACTCTATTTTTTTGAAATCCAAATTTTTTTTGAACTTTTGTAAGCGATTTTGTAGCTAAAATTCGCAATAATGTTCCTAAAGCAATCACAATAATCGATTCAATAGTTCTAAAATTCAAAAAAAAATCTTGGACTTCTTTCATTGGATAAAATTTAATTTTGTACTTTATTCTTACAAGTAACTTTTTTTAAAAGCCATTTAGTTATTTAAATATTTTTTTAAATTTCTTATAAGAACAATGCCTTAAGTTCAGTTGCTTCACTAGGTTTTAATTTTCCGGCTAAAATTAAGCTGAGTTGCTTTCTTCTCAAAGCGCTATCAAATCGTTCTTTTTCTAGATCTGTTTCTGGAATAATTTGAGGTATTTGCACAGGCTTTCCTGTTTCGTCAACTGCAACAAACGTATAAATTCCCTCGTTTACTTTTGTTTTTTGTCCTGATTGACGATCTTCAATCCAAACATCTACATAGATTTCCATCGAAGTATTAAAAGCTCTAGAAACTTTTGCCTCTAAAATTACCACACTTCCTACAGGAACAGATTTGTTAAAAGCCACATGATTTACAGAGGCAGTAACTACAATTCTTCTCGAATGACGTCTTGCTGCAATACTACAAGCTCTATCCATTCGTGCCAATAATTCACCTCCAAAAAGGTTGTCTAAATAATTGGTTTCTCCGGGTAATACTAAATCCGTAAGGATGGTCAAAGAATCGTTTGCTTTTTTTGCGTCCATTAAAAAAATTTCTGCAAAGATATGTATCAACTAGTTAAAAAACTAGTTTTTAATTAGTAGCCAAGCGTCTTTTGAAGTATATTTTTGAATTTTATATAAGTAATTTGTTGCTTTATTTTTGTCAGAAAAACTCGCAAAAACAACTTGAGTTAATCCCCATTTGTTCACCCCTATGATAGATGCGTCGTAACCCTCTGCTTTTAATTGAGCCACTTTTTTTTCGGCATTTTCATGAATTTGAAATGCGCCTGCCACTACATGAAATGGTTTTGGAAGTTCTTTAGCAACATTCAAATCAATAGTTGGTAATGGATTCGAAATTACAAAAGTAGCTGTTTGAATTTTCTTTTCTATGGCTTTTTGTTGTTTTGCAAATACTTCTTTCTGAAGGGAAGCTTCGTAGTTTGAATACAAAGAAACTCCTAGAGCTACCAAAATTGCAGCAGAAGCAGCATATTTTACAAAGGATTGAATGCCTTTTTTATCTTTTGTAGTTATTTGTGGAGTGAAATTTTTAACTTCTTTTTGTGGTCTTTCTATAGTCAATGCTTCAAAAGAATTCAAACCGAAAGCGTCAGTTAAAAAATTCACTTGAACTGTAGGTTCAAAAGTTATTTGACTATTTTCATTCAATTCTAAAATACCAATACCTTTTAAGTCAATAGGTTTTATTTGAATTTCATTTTGCCATTTAATCACAGATAAAGCAATTGCATTGGATGCTTTCTCAAAGGAAATATTTTCAATAGAGGCGATATAGTTTGCCAATAATCCATCATTATTATTTAAATTTCTATTGAAAGAAAGTTGTTTTGAAGGTGGGAAAAACTGATGCGTATTTTCACTAATTTTTGCACTAATTCTTTTGGTCACAAAACCGCCAAAGTCAGGTACAATCACACAATCGTATCTGTATAACAAATCTTTGATGTAGGTTGCTAAATTCATAAAACAAATATAGTTTTTTTGATTTTTTATGGAAGAAATTTTATAAAAATTTATCAACAAAATTCAATATATTGTTGGTTCAAAAAAAAATACATTGGAAAAAGAAAAATTATTAGCCGTTTTACGGCTACAAAAAAGTAAGGCTATTGGCGATATTTTAGCCAAAAAATTAATTATCGCAGTTGGTGATGTTGAGCAACTTTTTAAAGAAAAACCCTCAAGACTTGAAAAAATTCATGGAATTGGAAGTTTTGCAATACAACATTTGTTTGATAAAGAAAATAGTAAATTGGCTGAGCAAGAGTTGGTTTTTATAGAGCAAAATAATTATGAAGCCATTTATTTTTTAGATGATGCATATCCTCAAAATCTGCATCAATGTATTGATAGTCCTATTTTATTATTTAAAGACGGTAACATTAATTTACAAAACAATAAAATACTATCTGTTGTAGGTACAAGAAATATGACCAGGTATGGAAAGGATTTTTGCGAACAGATGATTGAAGAATTAGCGGTTTACAATCCGATAATTGTAAGTGGTTTTGCTTATGGTGTTGACATATGTGCACACAAAGCTGCCATAAAAAATGGGTTGCAAACCATTGCAGTATTGGCTCACGGATTTGAACAAATTTACCCAAAATTGCATAAAAAGTATATGTGTCAAGTAATGGAAAATGGCGGATTTTACACGGAATTTGGGTTTAAAGAGAATCCACTAAGAGAAAATTTTTTAAAGAGAAACCGTATTGTAGCAGGAATTTCTGAAGCGACTATCATTATAGAAAGCGCAGAGAAAGGCGGTTCGTTAGTTACAGCAGATATTGCTAATTCGTATAATAGAGAATTGTTTGCATTACCTGGAAGAACTTCGGATTTGTATAGCAAAGGCTGTAATAACTTGATTAAAAATAATCAAGCAGTACTGCTAACATCAAGCGGCGATATTGTAAAAATGCTGAATTGGGATGTGATTTCAACACCTAAAAAAGTCATTCAGCAAGAACTTTTTATCACTTTAACAGATCAAGAACAAACCATTTACAATCATTTAAAAGAGAAAGGAAAACAAATGTTAGATCAAATTTCGTTGGATTGTAACATTCCTATGTATCAATTATCATCGGTTTTATTGCAAATGGAACTCAAAGGAATTACAAAACCTTTGCCAGGAAAGATATTTGAACTTGTATAATAATCCTTATTTTTGAACCAATTTAAAAAAACAATCATGTCTTTTGACGAAAAATTAATATCAAAAAAAAAACCAACATTTCCTGTCAGTACTTTGTTAAATGACTATTTAACAGAACACAATAGGAGTATCAAAATCCCTATTTTTTATGATGATTTGTTGCGTTTTCATGGTTGTGTGGTTGTGTATGATAAAAATGATGACGACACACTTTGGGTAAGAACGTATTTTTCGGAATTTGAAAGAAAAGAAATTGATTTGTGTTTAAAAAAAATATATACATTACTTCATTCTGACGGAAATGAAGAGACCATTCCTTTTTTAAATGTTGATGCCATAGATTATTGCACTTTCGGGAATTCAAAACCATTTAGAATCAAAATCAGAAATATTCTCAATGACAATTACACCTATTTTTATGTAAAAAAAGCAGATGCTTCTCGTGTTTATGGATTGGAATTAGAACATATTTTATCTCCACACAGCATTAATTTTTTAATTTATAAAGACACGTTGATTGAAGAGCACATTGCAGGAATTGCTGGTGATGTTTTTATTAGAGATTTTTTACCAAAGTGTTCTGAATCTGAAAAATCGCAAATTGCTAAAGAGTTTGTGAAGTTTAAAGAGCGTTGTTTAGTGCGTTTATTGGGCGACATGCGTTCATACAATTACGTCATTGCTCCAACACACGATTTTGACCAAATTGTATATAAAATAAGAGCGATTGATTTTGATCAACAATCATTTGAGGGAAACTTAAAAGTGTATGATTTACAGTTTATGAGAGAAAATCGAGAAATGATTGAAATGATAAATGATAAATTAAAAACCAGTTCTATCATTCAGTACAAAATTGAAGAGCGTTCTTTCATGGCAAAGCGAATGATTATGTATCCAAACAGAATTGATAGTTTGTTAAACTGTATGAAAAATGATGTTATTTCATATCCAGAAAATATCAAAACACTTAAAAAACAAGTAGAGGATTATACCAATGATCCTAAATTTAGCGAATGTGAAAATATGGGTGATATTTTAGAGAGTATTCTTGCTTTTGTAAAACGAAATTATTTAAATATCAGCAATAAAGAATTGTTTTAAATAGTATGTTTTACAGGAATTTTCATCAAAAATGGACAATTACGAACCCTATTTTGAACAATACCTCCCCTTTGTTTTAATGAAATAAATCTAAATTTGTTCGTTTAAATATTTATTAATTGATTTTTAATCAAAAATGTGGATATTGCAGGCAATCAATTAATGATCAATCAATCAAACTAAACTAATTTTTATACTATGACAGCGAGTTTTGAAATGTTAGATTACGCCATTTTTATAGCGTATGCTATATTAATTTTAGGCGTAGGATTATGGGTTTCTAGAGACAAAAAAGGACATCAAAAAAACGCAGAAGACTACTTTTTAGCCAGTAAATCCTTGCCTTGGTGGGCCATTGGCGCTTCCTTAATTGCAGCAAATATTTCTGCAGAACAATTCATTGGGATGTCAGGCTCAGGTTTTGCCTCAGGTTTGGCAATCGCCTCTTATGAGTGGATGGCAGCAATAACCTTAATCATTGTGGGTAAGTATTTCTTGCCTATTTTCATTGAAAAAGGTTTGTACACCATTCCTGAATTTGTGGAAAAAAGATATTCTACCAATTTAAAAACCATTTTAGCTGTTTTTTGGATTGCCTTATACGTATTTGTAAATTTAACCACCGTTTTGTATTTAGGATCATTAGCCCTAGAAACCATTATGGGAATTCCGATGATGTATGGAGTAGTTGGTTTGGCATTGTTTGCAGCTGCCTATTCTCTATACGGAGGACTTTCAGCGGTTGCTTGGACGGATGTAATTCAAGTAGTATTTTTAGTTGTAGGAGGTTTGGTAACAACCTATTTAGCCCTAAATACCGTTTCTGACGGACAAGGAATGTTTTCAGGATTATCTACTATTTATGAAGCAGTTCCTGAACGTTTTGCGATGATTTTAGATGAAACAAATCCTGAGTATAAAAACTTACCCGGAATTGCAGTATTGGTGGGAGGAATGTGGGTTGCTAACCTGTACTATTGGGGTTTTAATCAATACATCATCCAAAGAACCTTGGCTGCAAAATCATTAAAAGAAGCGCAAAAAGGGATTTTATTTGCAGCAGGTTTAAAATTGGTAATTCCGTTAATTGTAGTGATTCCTGGAATTGCAGCCTATGTAATGGTGAACGATCCTGCAATTATGGCACGTTTAGGCGCAACAGGATTGGAAAACTTACCAACAGCAGCACAAGCAGATAAAGCCTATCCTTGGTTATTACAATTTTTACCAACAGGATTAAAAGGAGTGGCGTTTGCAGCCTTGGCAGCAGCCATTGTATCGTCTTTAGCTTCGATGTTAAATTCAACATCAACGATTTTTACAATGGATATTTACAAACAATACATCAATAAAACAGCTTCAGACAAAGCGACTGTAAATATGGGTCGAATTTCTGGTTTTTTTGCCTTGATTATTGCCTGTATTATGGCGCCATTGTTAGGAAATTTAGATCAAGCGTTCCAATTTATTCAAGAATATACAGGCGTTGTAAGTCCAGGTATTTTAGCCGTATTTTTATTAGGATTATTCTGGAAAAAAACTACCAACAAAGCAGCAATTATTGGAGCTTTAGTTTCCATTCCTATTGCAATGTATTTTAAAATAGCACCTAAAGGATGGTCAACGAGTGCATTTTTTGTAGATGTACCTTTTATGGATCAAATGGGTTATACCTTATTACTAACCATGGTTGTAATTGGTTTGGTAAGTTTCTTCCAACACAAAGGTGCAGATGATAAAAAAGGAATTGAAATCACCAAAGAGCTGTTTAAAACAAGTCCGTTATTCAATATTGGCTCGTTTGCCATCATTCTTATTTTGGTAGCATTATATGCAGCTTTTTGGAATTAATAACTCCAATTTTATAAATAATAACGCGTTGTTTTACAAAAAGCAACGTGTTTTTTTTAGACTCGAATTTCACATATTTTCACGGATTTATTTTGATGAAATATTCTTAAAAGAATTTATTAGAGAAATTCGTTCAATTTGGATCTTAATTTTTCACAAATTACTTTTTCTTCAGCTTTTCAATCAATTTTAATAATGATTATCAATTTAAATTACACTCTAAATTGTTTTTCAAATATTAAAAATGGTCTATGAAACAGTAGAAATTATACAAAGAAAAAACACAAAAAAAGGCTAAAAAGTAAGTTCACCCATAGCCTTTTTATTATATTTCTAACCTCTAAAAATCTAGAACTCCAAAAATCTAATACTTACTCTTGTCCATTTGATATTGCCAACTCTTTACTACCACATCATTCTCAAAAATCAATTCCAAACATTCTTGTTGTGTGTTAAAGGCGCCAGGTTTAAAACCTAAATTATAATTCCATTTATCGGGCGAATTTGCTTTGATGCGGTCATCCCAACCATACCATTCAGTAGTGCCAAGTAACTCTTTTACTTCGGGTTTTGTTTTTCCTTTAAACAAATCGTTTTTTACAATTTCAGTACTCATTTCATAGCGCAAAGCAGGTTTTGCTTTCCAAACTACGGCATCAAAATGTTTCTCATGATGAAAGGTGCTAAACACATTCAACAACGGATAAAAAATATAAAAATACACCACAGGTGTCAGCACAAAACTAACCAATAAATTGAGCCATTTGCGCTCATCAATCGTTCTTACAAAAAGCCACACTAATATAAAAGTAATCAGCAGCATAACAATAAAAAAAGGAGTGAGCACCATAATGAAATCGTTGAAAATTAAGTAAAAACACTTTTAAATTTCTCACAAAATTACAAAACGGGAACTACTTTAGCAATAGGGTTAAATTTTAAGAAGTTTCTCTTCCAAATTTTTGATAAGATTTATTACTAAATATAAACTTAACGTCTTTTAAAAAAAATAATTATCCAACTCATTGGGTTTAATTAAAGGAATAAAAAACACCATTTGCCAGACAAACACCTTTAAGTTTATAGCCATAAAACCAATTGTTTTGTAATAACAAACTTTGTTATAAATTTTAATTCTGTGATGACGAGCAAATTTGTATATTCCCAATGACATGCTATCAATTGACATAAATTCTGTAGTTAAACTCTATGAAACTATAACTAAATCAGATGTTTTTTGATTTACCAATACCAGATTTAAACTCAACTTCACTATTAAAAGAACTTAGAACTTTTAAAACACATAAATATTTTTTTTTACTATAATTGACATAGATATTGGGTTGTTTGCAGACTTCAAAATACTGTTTTTCAGTATCTTGAAAAACACCTGCTCACATTATTTTACTTTTAAGAATTATACCCAACAAGTAACTATACTAAAATTGACTATGAAGTAGTTTTCCTTTTAAAGAATTTAATGAGTTATGCCAATATAACTTATATTTGGGTCTTAAAACACATAAATAATATTTTTTAAATTTTATAGTTATTATGTTAACATTACTTTTTTCAATTTAAAATTAATTGTATGCAAATATTCTTTTCTAAAATTAAATTTAAATCTTTTATAAACGCTACAATAAGAAAAAATTTAAAATGGTCTGTTACTTTATTATTTGCAATAATTTTCGCAAACCAACAGATTAAAATAGCTCAGGGACTTTCGGTAGATATTCAATTATTATCCTGTCCAGGACTAATTCAAGTTTCTGTAACGGGGGGAACTCCCGTAGGAAATCCTAATTATGTGTATGAATGGAGAGTAAAAAATGCTGATGGTGAATATGAAATATACGTTGATGACCAAGGTTATCAATATAGTGGAGTGGATGATTTAGCAACTAACCAAGTAAATGAAAGAAAGATTGAAGGTGCTGCTCCTGGTTTTTATGAAATTATCATAACTGATCAGGATGGAAATAGATATCAACAAAGTGATTTAGAACTAACCCCGCCAGTTGATTTAGATGCTCGTATTGATTTTCAAGGATTAATTTGCTCAGATGAGCCGGATTCTGGATTGGTACTTCTAGAGTTTATCAATGGTTTTGCTGATTACAATTGGGTTTTATCACAAGGCGCCAGTGAGATTCTAAATGGGATTGTCAGTGGATCCAATTATTTGGTGATTGAAGGGTTAAGTGTAGGGGAATATACTTTAGGTTGGACAGATGCAAATAGATGTACAGGTACGAAAACTATCTCTATTGAGAGCCCCAATCCAATTAATCTTGATTTGATTGTAATACAAAATGTTTCTTGCCCAGGAGGAAATGATGGTGAGGTGTCATTGAATTTTTCTGGTGGCTGGATTGAGATTTTTCAGGGTGATACGGACCCTCGAAAATATATGTTTGAGCTATATCGTGATGGAGGCCTTGTTCAACAATGGTCAAATAGTGAGGCCACTAATAATATTGTAAATCTACAAGCTGGAAATTATCAAATACTTTACAGCGATCGCATAAATGAAAATAATACGCGAAGACCTTTCAGTCAGTACAATTTTGATTCAAACTCTTACAGTTGCACTAAAAGTCAATCATTCACCATCACCGAACCAGACCCTTATGAGCTGAACCTTACTTCTACTGTTGCAGTCTGTCAGGGAGATACCAATGGTGAAATCGCCATTACTCCTTCAGGAGGTACTCCCAATTACGCCATCAACTTCTATACAGGTCATTTTGATGATGCTGATAATCCTGTGGTTGACAATAATGATATGACCTTACTTGTCGATTCTCCTGTTACCAATGTGAGTGCTGGCCAAGAGGTAAAGAAGACAGGGCTAGGGGCAGGAAATTATGCGGTGTTATTAGAGGATGCCAACGGTTGTTTGAAAGCAGAGAACTTAATGATCATAGAAAACCCATTAGGTCAGGTTGATGCGATCAATGACATAACAGCATGTAGTGGAGATGTGATCACACAAGCATTTACAACTTCAGAAGTTACCGGTACTACACGTTATGAATGGACAAATGATAATACAGCGGTCGGCTTAGCAGCAAGCGGGTCCAGCGATATAAGTTTTACAGGGACCAACACCACAAGTGCACCTATAACCGCAACCATAACCGTCACTCCTTTTTATAGTAACTACGGCATAGAATGTGAGGGTCCATCTGAAACATTTGTCATAAGAATAAATCCAGAACCTGTAGGAACATTTTCGAATATTTCTGTTTGTTCAAATGAAAATTTTGATATCAACCTACAAAATAATATCGATGATACTGCAAATGGAGGTAATGGTGTGTCAAGCTCTTTTAGTTGGGTAGTAACTAATATTAACGGTACGATATCTGGAGTAGCTTTAAATGACGCAAGCACCGGAAACATTACAGGAACAGTTAGTAATACAAGCAATACGTTGGCAGTAATAGAATACACGGTTATACCTACAGCGAACACAACAGGTTGTGCAGGAGATGAGTTTACTGTAACGGTAACGGTAGATCCGGAGCCTGTTGGAGTAACCACAACGGAAGATGTATGTTCAGATGTAGCGTTTAGTTTTGATCCCCAAGATAATATCGATGATACTGGGAATGGTGGCAACGATGTGGTTAGTACTTTCGCATGGGCGGTTACTGCTATTACTGGTAGTGTAACAGGAGCTACCATAGGTGATAGTGATACTGGAAATGTTACAGGTACACTCACCAATACAAGTAGTACGATAGGTACAGTAGAGTACACCATCACTCCAACCTCAGCTCCTGAGGGTTGTGAGGGAACACCTTTTACCATAACAGTAACCGTTAATCCTGAGCCAGTTGTCTCAGATCAGACGGTAGGTCCAGTATGCAGTGATCAGCCATTAGGAGCTAATTTCAATAGCAGTAGTACGGTAGCAGCAGCAACCTACAATATCACAAATCTTGAATTGAATGGTTTGACAGTCTCTGCTGGTAATGCTGGAGGAATTACCAATGGCCTGACAGCCGCTGATTTAGCCGATGATGCTTTTACTAATATCACCAATGCACCAGTAAATGTGGTATATACTTTAGTTCCATTAACCGCAGGCGGTTGTGAGGGTCAAGTCTTTACTGTAACAGTGACAATAGATCCTGAACCTGTTGTTGATCCACAGACTACGACCGTATGTAGTGATGAGCTTGTTGGTTTGACATTAGCAGATGATGTTGATGGACCGAGTGTTGCTACATATAATTTAATTGGGATTACAGATAATGGCTTAACGGCAGGTTTAGGGAATCAGGTTATAGGAAATGGTTTGCTATCCGATGCGATCGTAAATGATACTTGGGAGAACTTGACATCAGCAGCATTAGATGTTGTTTATACCTTTGTGCCAATCGGGAATAATGGTTGTGCAGGAGATGAGTTTACCGTTACGGTTAGAGTGGAATCAGAACCTGTGGTTGCAGATCAATCTTTAACTGTTTGTAGTGAAGAGACATCAGGAATAGATTTCAATAGCAGCAGTACAGTATCAGCAGCAACCTATAATATCACAAATCTTGAATTGAATGGTCTAACTGTATCAGCTGGGAATGCTGCTGTAAGTAATGGACTGACAGCCGCTGATTTAGCCGATGATGCTTTCACCAATACAACCAACGGAGCAATAGATGTGGTTTATACCGTTGTGCCTATAACTGCAGGAGGTTGTCAAGGAGACGCCTTTACCATAACAGTAACCGTTAATCCTGAGCCTGTAATTGCAGATAAAATTGCAACACTAATTTGTTCTGGAGAAACCTTTAAAGTTGTACCTATGCAAGGGGTTGACGGAGATAATGTTCCTGTTGGAACAACCTATACTTGGACAGTTGTAGATAATCCGAATGTTGCTGGTGAATCAGATGAAATTTTAATACCTCAACCTGAAATTTCTCAAACTTTAGCAAACACTACTAATAGTATAGAAGAAGTTATCTATACTGTAATTCCAGTTACTTCTAATGGTTGTCAAGGAGAATCATTTATAATATCTGTCACTGTAAATCCAGAAATACAAGACAATGCAATAATTACTAATGTCTTGTGTAGTTATTCTAATCCAATTTGTGCTGGAAGTATAGAAGTAAATCCCACCGGAATCGCACCATTTACGTTTTATTGGTCATCAAATAATGGTAACCTAAGTCGTCCAGAAAATCAAAATCAATTTAACTTATGTCCAGGAGATTATTCACTTGAAATTACTGATTCATCTGGTTGTACTCAATCTTTTAATTATACTATTACTCCTCCTGAGCCAATAGAAGTCAACTTAATTTCTTTAGTTGATATGTCTTGTAATAATATTGGATTAAATTGTGATGGGTATATAGAATTGGATATTCAAGGAGGTACTTTACCATACATACAAAAAGAGTTCTATACAGAATCAAACCCTGGATCTGGACAGTTTGATGTATTAGTAGAAACAAATTCCAACATATTAAACAATGCTTGCGAGGGTAATTATGTATTTAAAGTTCTAGATACTAATGGGTGTGAATTTGTTTCTTCTATTTACACCATAAAAGAAACCTCCCTTCCTATTACTATTACAGAAAATATTTCAAATTATAATGGATATGAAATAAGCTGCTTAGGGGCAAACGATGGATTTATGGATATCACGGTTTCAGGAGGTTCAGGAAGCTTTGCCTATAATCTTTCACCAGGAGGAATCTTAGATAGTGATTTGAATTCTCAAAATGTTCTCGAGTTTAGAAATCTAAAAGCAGGGACATACACGCTAACTATTACTGATGACAACTGTCCAAACAACATAACACTAAATTTTAATTTAGAAGAACCATCTGAACTCAATTCATCAAGCAAATTAATTTCTCAACCAGCACTTTGCTCTGGAGACACAGTGACTTATAATATATCCGCTTCAGGGGGAACAGCTCCTTATACAGGTACAGGAAATTATACGTTTACAGCTGGAGTGCATTCCATCAAGATTACAGATGCTAATGGATGTGAAACTATTGAAACTATAACAGTAACTGAGCCAGATCAATTAACAGCAACAGCAATAGTTACTAATCCTATATTGTGTAATGGTAAAATGGGAGAGGTCACAGTTACTGCAAGCGGAGGTGTGCCGCCGTATAAAGGAACTGGTGTTTTCAATGTTAAATCAGGTGATTTTATTTTTACGGTGACTGATGCTAATGGCTGTACTTATTCAAATAATATATTTGTAAACGAGCCTGCTGAATTGTCATTTACTATTGATTCTACAGAAAATCCAACCTGTTCTCCAGATTGGAGTTATTCTAATGGCTCAATTTGCATAACAATTACAGGAGGAACAGATCCATCACCAAATGGAGCTGGATGGATCTCTTTAGGTGGTGGTGTTTGGTGTTTAAATGGACTTTCAGTCGGAACTTACAAAATTGATATTGATGATATACACAATTGCTCTACTAATACTGATAGTAAAGAGGTGGTTTTAACAAGACCTCCAATAATTGATGCCCAAATTACAGCTACTGTTACAGAAGATTGTGATAACAATGCTATGATTCAAACCAATTATATATTTGTTACTGGAGGAAGCCCACCTTATGAGATTTCTTGGTCTGGTGGAAATGTTTGTAATCCACTTAATCCACAATGTATGGAAACAACAGAATCTGGAACCTATATTGCTTATATCCATGATCAAGAAAGTTTAACCAATGGATGTCCTCCAATTGAGGTAGAAGTTATTGTTGATTTACCTATAATAGGAGATGCAGCTTTTAGTTATTCATCAGCAAATAGTGCTTTTTGTAATTTACTTAGTAATAATGAACTCATCACATTTAATAATGAATCAACAGGAGATGTTGTTAATTTCTATTGGGATTTTGGTGATGGCTCTCCAATAATTACCGGAGAAATGAATCCAACCCATTTATTCAAAATGGCAGGATCTTATGAAGTCTCGCTTACAGTAGAATATGAGTCTAAATGTTGCAAAGAAACCTATTCAGAAGTTATTGAAGTTACAAAAGGGTATGACATTAAGATGCCAAATGCATTTACACCAAATCAAGATGGAATAAATGATACTATCAGACCTTTATTTTCTTGTATGCAAAACATACAGATGTTTATATATGATATTTGGGGAACATTGGTATATACAGAAAAAGGAACTACTTCTTTAAATGGTTGGGACGGAAATATAAAAGGCAAGCCTGCTGAGAATGGAAACTACGTCATGATTGTAAATGGTACCACATTTTATGGGAAAGAAATTTCAGAGAATACCTCAATCACTTTAATTAGATAAAGATGAAAAAAATTATTATACTCTTTTTATTTACTGTTGGTGTTACAAATGCACAAGATGTTATTTTTTCACAAAATTTTTTAGTTCCAGAAACATTGAGTTCTTCATTTACCGGTGCTACAAAATCATCTAAAGTGGGAACTTTGCATAGATCTCAATGGCGCAATTATGGATTGAAAATTAATTCAAACTATGTATATTTTGATACTTGGTTTGAAGGTTACAGTTCGGGCTTAGGTTTTAGTTTTATCAATCATGAGGAAAGTGGATCAAATTATAATTTCAATCAATTAAATTTGAATTATTCCATGGCATTTCAAATTAGTGATACTTGGTTTTTTAGACCAAGTATTTCTGCAGGTTATGGAATGAAAAGTTATGGGTTTCAAAATCTTCTTCTAGAGGATCAAATTAACGTAAATAGTAACATCATCAATACTTCGAGTATTGATCCTGTTTTACTTCAAAACCGAAGAAGTTTTTTTGATTTTAGTTCCTCTATTTTATTCAATAATGATGATTCTTGGATTGGTATTACTTTAAGACACCTTAACAAACCTAATATTTCATTAACCGCAAATGGTAATGTTCCTTTGGATGTTTTTTTATCAATACATACCAAATACTATTTACCTATTTTAGAAAATAATCAAACTTGGTTCACTAATCTAAGTAAGATTTATTTTTTATCTAATTTTATGATGCAAGGTTCAGTAAATAGATTGGATATTGGTATGCAATATATTTTTGATGATAAGTTTTCATTTGGTATTGTTGCAGCGACAAATCCGTTTAAAAATGTTGATGAAAATCCATTTTTATCATCCATTAGTAGTTTTGTTGGTATCAAATGGCAAGGTTTTCGTTTTGGTTATTCGTATGATTTTAATACTTCTAAAATCATCAATACTGGAGGTATTCATGAGTTTTCTGTTGGATATGATTTTGAAATTAATATAAGACTACTAGATCGTTATAAATGTGTTTCTTATTTTTAAAATCTTCTTTCAAATTTTGAAGTAAAGCAAAAAAATTGATTCGAAATTAAGTTCATCGAGATTTTTTGTCGTTTTAGGGTCTGTATTTTTTAGTGGTTATGTGTTTAATGGTTAGGAGTTATTTAGGCACAATAAAAAAAGACCACTAAAATCCCAACTTTTAATCTTTTACAACAAATTAAATCTTCGCTTGATACGTATATAAATCGTAATACCTGCCTTGCAAAGCAATCAATTCATCGTGCGTACCTCGCTCCACAATATTGCCTGCCTCAACCACCAAAATTTGGTCGGCTTTTTTAATGGTACTCAGTCTGTGAGCAATAACAATGGTGGTGCGGTTTTTAATCAATTCGCCCAAACTTTTTTGAATCAGCGCCTCACTCTCGGTATCTAAACTAGATGTCGCCTCATCTAAAATAATAATTTTAGGATTCGCCAAAATAGCACGTGCAATCGCCAAACGTTGGCGCTGACCACCAGATAGTTTTACACCTCGCTCACCAATTAAGGTATCCAAACCATCTTCAAAACGATCAGTAAATTCGTTTACATAGGCAGCCGTTACTGCATTTTGTAATTCCGTTTCACTCGCATTTGGTTTGGGAAATAGAATGTTTTCGCGAATAGTACCTTCAAATAAAAATTCATCTTGCAGCACCACGCCCAAATATTGGCGATAGCTAGGCAACACCACTTTCGATAAATCTTGGTCATCAATAAATACAGTACCTGAACTAGGGGATAAAAAGGTAGCGGACAAGCCTGCAATAGTTGATTTTCCCGAGCCCGAGCTGCCTACCAAGGCAACTACAGAGCCTGCTGTGGCTGTAAAACTAATGTTGTGCAATACCTCTTTACCTGCTTCATACGAAAAACTAACATTATCGAAAGTTAGGTCGCCTTTTAAGTCGGTTAACTGTATGGTGCGTTCGTGGTCATCGTCTTCAGATGACAGATTTATCAATTCTTCAGTTCGGTCCAAACCGGCTAAAGCTTCTGTCAATTGACTACCAATATTGCTCATCTGTACAATGGGCGCAATCATAAACCCCAAAATAAGGGTAAAAAATAAGAATTCACCTGTACTCATTGTTCCTTGAATCATATAATAGCCTCCAATCCCCATGATGCCGGTGGTGGCAACTCCAATTAAAAAGGTAGAAGCACTCGTCATAAACGCAGTGGCTGTTAAACTTTTTTTCACATTTTCATACAGTTTGTGCACGCCTTTTTCAAAAACCAACTGTTCTTGCACTTCTGCATTAAAGGCTTTGATCACACGAACTCCTGCCAAGGTTTCGGTCAACCTACCAGTTACTTCGGCATTGATTTTACCACGAGTCCTAAAAATAGGACGAATGTATTTGAAAGCTTTCAAGGCTACAACACCAAAAACTGACAAGGGTACAAAGACAAACAAGGTCATCCAAGGATTCAATTTAATTAAAATCACCAACGATACAATAGCAGTAAAACTCCCGCCCACCAATTGTACTAGGCCTGTACCAATCAGGTTTCGGACCCCCTCTACATCTGTCATAATCCGTGAAACCAAGGCACCCGATTTGGTATTGTCAAAAAAACGAATGGGCAATGATAAGACCTTTTTTTGTACTTGTGCACGCAATTCACTGATCAAATATTGCGCTTGCACACTTAAAATCCGAGTCAATAAAAACGAAGAAACGGCTTGTACCAAAATGGCAATCAACACAATTCCAATGAGTTGGTAGAGTTGTGCAGTGTTTTTATTAGGGATAACCTCATCCAGTAACACTTTACTTTGCCAAGGCAATATCAAACCTGACAAGCTTTTAATCACAATCAATACCAAGCCAATGAACACCAAATTGCGTCGTGGCCAAATGATGGTGGTAAAGGCTTTCGCCATCGTTACTTTGGGAGTAGTTTTATCTTTTTTTGGAGCAGCGTCTTGTAACTGTTTCATGCGATGGATGGTTTCCTTGTTTTGAGATGTAAAATTAACCATTTTAATGGGTTGATGTGTAAAAATACCGTACTTAAAAAAACTACCCGGAATGAGTGGTTTTATGTTGATAAAAATTTAACGATCTCTAGATTAGCTATATTATTAAACATGAGCCAAAATGATTTATCGAAGATTGTCAATAAAAGCTATTCCAATTATAATTTTTGGGTAAATGAAATGAGAGTTCAATATAGTATTCATCTGATAAAAGACGGTTTTTTAAAAAATTACTCGGTAGAGGCTTTGGCTGAAAAATCAGGATTTAAATCAAAGAATACTTTTTATAGATCTTTCAAAAACTACACGAATACAACTCCGATAATTTTTGAAAAAGAATTAAATTTTTTATGATTATTTATCAGAAAAAAGAAATACTGAAAATGTTTTAAAAAATAAAGAAAGCATTTAGGGTGTTGCACTCAAGACAAATTTTACTCATAGGAATTGTAAAATAGATAAATTAAGTAATATCAAAAATTATTCTTTTACCTATTTTGATACGAATTTCAATATATCACTTCGAGTGATTCCCTCTTTTTTGTCGGAATTGTATCGAGAAGCTTTAGTTTACACCCTTACATGTCCATCACCAAAGATATAATATTTGTTCGTAACCAATTGTTTCAATCCCAACGGTCCTCTGTGATGTAATTTATCTGTACTGATTGCCAATTCTGCACCAACACCCATTTGCCCTCCATCCGTAAAACGTGTAGAGGCATTGTGATATACAGCTGCACTGTCAACTTGTTGCATAAATGCTAGGGCAGTATCTTTACTTTCTGTGATAATGGCTGCTGAGTGTCCGCCAGAATAGCGATTTATTTTTTGTATTGCTTCCTCTACACCACTCGTTTTTGCCACAACAATTTTCATTGCCAAAAACTCTTCATACCATATGGCTTTTGAAGAAATTGTTGGTACATCAGTCAGAATTTTTGAGGTTGATTCATCAGTCAAAATGGCTACCTGATGCCTATCAAGTAAGGCTTTGAGTGCTTTGAGTTTTTGAGGGAATTGATCAATACGTTCATGAATCAATACTTTATCCAATGCATTACATCCTGAAATTTTATCTGTTTTTGCATTGAGAATTACCTTCAAGGCTTTTTCCCAATCAGCATCCTCATGTACATACAAAAAATTGTTTCCTCTGCCGCTAATCAATACGGCACAGGTAGCATGTTCTTTTACAAACTGAATCAAACGTTCGCCACCACGTGGTACAATTAAATCTATTTTCTCAGGCGGATTTTTTAAAAACGACTGAGTTTCTATTCGATTTAAATGCAACAAACGTATCCAATCTTTCGATAATCCATTTGTTTCTAAAGCTTCGTGCCAACACTGCTCTAAAATATGATTGCTATGGTAGGCTTCTTTTCCTCCTTTTAAAAGAATTTTATTATTTGCCTTGAATGCCAAAACCGCAGCTTCGATAGTTACATCGGGTCTGGATTCATAAATGATCATTATGGTTCCAAAAGGAGCTGTTTTGTTGATGATATTCAGGCCATTATCCAACGTAATATTCGAGATGTTTTTGCCAACAGGATCTTCCTGCGCTTGGACTTCTTTGATGGCTTTGATCATTTCATCCACTTTTTTTGAATCTACCACCAATCGGTCATAAAGCGCCTTGTCTTCTTGGTCAAAAGCGGCTAAATCCTTTTTATTTTCTGTTATAATTTCAACTCTTTTGCGATCTAAAAGATGCATCATTGTCTCAAGTACGTTATTTTTTAGTTGACTATTTACTAGTTTCATATGGTGTTTTTTAAGATTAGGAAATTGTAAAATAGGGCTTATAAAATAAACTTTGTCCCTATTTGTTTGTGATCGATAATGTCTACAATTACGTTGTGGTTTTTACCATTAGCGATATAAGTAGGAATGTTTTTTAGGGCAGTTTTTTTTGCAATCTTTAATTTAGATGCCATTCCACCTCGACCTTCACCTTCTTTTTTATCTGATGATTGCACGTAATGTTCTACTTTTTGATCGACAGTTACCACAGTGATGATTTCAGAGTCTTCATCATCAGGATGACCCGTAAACAAGCCATCTGTATCTGATAAAATGAGTAGGCAATCTGCATCTAATAACTCAGCAATCAAACTTGCCAATTCATCATTATCAGAAAACATCGAGGTGGTTAAAGAAACAGTATCATCTTCATTGGCAATAGGGATAACTCCCTCCGAAAGCAGCCCTTCATAACAGTTGATCATGTTTTCGCGATACTTACCTGGATCAAAATCTCGTTTGGTAGTCAATACTTGCCCACATCGCATTCCGAAATCTTGAAAAAGGCTATAATAACGACGCATGATTCGGGGTTGACCAACGGAAGAATACACCTGTCTTCTTTGTGATTTGTCTTTTATTTTGGTAGCTCCTAAGATTTCAATTCCAGCAATGGCAGAGCCCGATGAAACTAAAATTACTTGGATATCTCGTTCGTACAACACGGCTATTTGTCGAACCAATTCTCTCAAAATAGGTCCTTGAATTCTATTGTCCTTGTTGGTCAATACATTGGTTCCTACTTTTACTACGATTCGTTTGATATTTTCTTCCATGATTATGATTTTTTTCCAAGTTCTACAGCCCTATCGAATGCAGCATATGCTGCATCTTGTATGAGTTGTTTTACATTATTATCGTCCATAGAATCAATGGCTGCTTGCGTAGTACCTCCTTTTGAGGCCACTAAACGAATCCAACTTTCTGGTGACAAATCCGATTGTGTAAATAATTCTATGGCGCCTTCAAAAGTATTGCTGACCAAAATTTTAGAGTCGTATTCAGAGAACCCCATTTTTTGAGCTGCTTCTAACATAGATTGCATAAAATAAAAGATATATGCAGGGCCACTTCCTGAAATTCCTGTAGAGGCATCAATAAAGTTTTCATTTGAAACATGGATAGAAGTACCAGTAGTATCTAAAAAATAACGAATACTCGTCAATTCCACCCTTGAAACTTCTTTAGATGCGGTGTAAGAAGTAACTCCTTTGCCCACTTTTGCAGGTAAATTAGGCATGGTTCGTACTACTTTTTTGATACCCAAACTGTCTTGAATGGTTTCAATACTAACACCCGCCATCAAAGAAACTACAATTTGCTCTTGATGTATGTGTGGTTTCATGTTTTCAAAAAGAGCGTCACTATGATAAGGTTTTACTGCGATAAAAACAATGTCTGCTTTAGGCAAACAATCTTTCAACTCGGTAAAAACTTCAAAATGCTTTTCTTTTTTTAGCGTAGCAATCTTGTTGGGATCAGTATCGTAAATTTGAAGTCTTTTACTCCCTAATAAGGTTGATTTGGACATACTTTCGGCGTAGGTGAGTCCCATGTTTCCAGCGCCAATTACTAATAGTTTCATTTGATCTATTGTTTTAATATACACTAATATTGCTGCAAGGACTGTGCGATAGTTCCAAAAAAATAAAAAAAATTCAGGAATTAAGAGATTGCAACCAAATACGGAGTTTCATTACGAACTTGAACGTATAAGTGTGCTACAGTTATCATATCGAAAAATGAAACCTTTTATTTGGTGACACGCTGTCAGTGACAAATGTGGGGAAAACAGCTTTTATCTTAAAAGCAAGTTTTAAAATAGTATTTTGTTGATTATGAACTGCTTATCATTTGAATATTAAAAAGTAGCGAACAAAAAAAAGACTGTTTGTACAAACAGTCTTTTTAAAATATATATGAGCGTTGAAGATTAGTCTCTTCTTGGCTCTCTAGGTTTGCGATCATCACGTGAGTCACGTCCACGATTGTCACGCCCACGATTGTCTCTGTTATCACGCCCACCACGATCGTTGTTGTCTCTTGGTGGTCTTGCTACATACCCTTCTGGTTTTGGTAAAATCGCTTTTCTTGAAACTTTCTCTTTGCGAGTTTTAGGATCAATTCCGAAGTATTTTACTTCAAAAACATCGCCCATGTTTACAACATCAGTAACGTTTTCTGTGCGTTCCCAAGCCAATTCGCTAACATGTAATAATACCTCATTTCCAGGAGCATCTATATATTCAACAACAGCACCAAAGTCAAGCATTTTAATTACTTTTACTTCATATACATTGCCAATTTCTGGTTTGAATAGCATTGATTCTAAACGTCTCAATACCGCCTCAACACCTTCTGGTTTGGTTCCTAAAATTTCGATAATTCCCTCTCCAGTTGTTGGATCTTCATTGATAACGATAGTCGTTGAAGTTTCTTTTTGCAATTCTTGGATGTGTTTTCCACCTGGACCAATAAATGCGCCAATCAGACTATTTGGAATTGTTCTCGTAATAATTTTTGGAGCATGTGCTTTTACCTCAGCATTTGGTTGTGCGATGGTTTCGGTTAATTTTCCTAAGATATGCAACCTTCCTTCACGAGCTTGTTTTAAGGCATTTACTAAAATCTCGTAACTCAATCCTTTGATTTTAATATCCATTTGGCAAGCAGTAATTCCGTCAGCAGTTCCTGTTACTTTAAAGTCCATATCACCTAAATGATCTTCGTCCCCTAAAATATCAGACAATACTGCATAACGATCACCATCAGAAATCAACCCCATTGCAATTCCAGATACTGGTTTTACCATTTGAATTCCTGCATCCATCAACGCCATTGTTCCAGCACAAACAGTTGCCATAGAAGACGAACCGTTTGATTCTAATACTTCGGATACAACTCTAACTGTATATGGACACTCATCAGGAATCATTCTTTTTAATGCTCTTTGTGCCAAGTTACCATGACCTACTTCTCTACGAGACGTTCCTCTCAAAGGACGTGCTTCACCTGTTGAAAAAGGAGGGAAGTTGTAGTGTAAATAAAACTTTTCTTCACCTTCAAACGACGGCATATCAATTTGATTTGCTTCTCTTGAAGTTCCTAAAGTTACTGTAGCCAACGCTTGAGTTTCCCCACGTGTAAAGATGGATGAACCGTGTGTAGAAGGTAAATAATCTACCTCACACCAAATTGGTCTGATATCGGTAGTTTTACGACCATCTAAACGCAATCCTTCATTTAAGGTTAAGTCTCTGATGGCAGTTTTTTCTGCTTTGTAGAAATATTTAGATACTAAATCGCCATAATCAGCCAATTCTTCTTCAGTAAAACTTGCTTTTACTTCTTGTTTGATTTCATCAAAAGCAGCACTACGTTCGTGTTTTGCGGATGCTTTTCTAGCAACTGCATATACTTTATCATAGGTTAAATCGTGTACTTTTTTAGCCAATGCTTCATCTTCTCTTTCTACTTCGTATTCACGCGTTTCTTTTTTACCAAAAGCAGTTGCTAAAGCAACTTGAGCAGCACATTGTACTTTAATTGCTTCGTGAGCAAATTTAATTGCATCTGCCATTTCTTCTTCAGAAATTTCAGACATTTCGCCTTCAACCATCATTACGGAATCAGCACTTGCGCCAATTACCATATCAATATCCGAAATAGCTAACTGTGCAAATGAAGGATTGATGATAAATTCACCATTGATACGACCTACACGTACTTCAGATATAGGAGTTTCAAATGGAACATCAGATAGTTGGATAGCAGCAGAAGCAGCCAAACCAGCCAAAGCATCTGGCATCACATCATCATCATGAGACATCATTTGAATCATTACCTGAGTTTCTGCATGGTAATCTTTTGGGAATAATGGACGCAATACACGGTCCACCAAACGCATAGTTAATACTTCGCCATCACTTGGGCGTGCTTCTCTTTTGAAAAAACCACCTGGATAACGACCTGCAGCCGCAAATTTTTCGCGATAATCTACCGTTAATGGTAAAAAATCAACAGCCGATTGTTGGTAATTTGATACTACTGTACATAACAACATACATTTTCCTGATTGAACAACAACTGAACCGTGCGCTTGTTTCGCCAATTTACCGGTTTCTAATGAGATGGTTCTTCCATCTCCAAGGTCAATGACCTCTCTAAATACTTTTGGAATCATAAATGTTTACTAATAAATTTTTTAATTTGTTTGTTGTTGTGTTGTGTTGTTGTTTGCAATGGAAAATCAAAAATGCTGTTACTATTTTTGAAGTTTTCTTATACTATTTATACTGTTTTATTTTAAAAGCTCTAAGGTATTGAAAAAAACAGATTGAAGTGATAGAGGAAGTGTTTTTTTGATAAAAAAAGAGGCACAATTTCTGTGCCTCTTCTGTAGACATTATTTTCTAATGTTTAATTCTTTGATAATTGCACGGTATCTTTCGATATCTTTTTTCTTTAGATAATCTAATAAACTTCTACGTTTACCTACCATCATTACTAACGAACGCTCTGTGTTAAAATCTTTACGATTTATTTTTAAGTGTCCAGTTAAATGGTTGATTCTGTGCGTAAACAACGCAATTTGACCTTCTGCTGTTCCAGTATCGTTTTTTCCTTTACCGTGTTTTTCGAAGATGCTTTCTTTTACTTCTTTTGTTAAGTACATGCCAATATTATTTAAATGATTTTTATGTATTCAATGAATTTTTTCCACTGAGGCTGCAAATATAGGATTTATTTTTTGTTTTGTAATACTTTTTAGCATTAAAAACAAAGTCAAAGAATTGACTATCAAGTATACTGATTCTGTACCAAGGATTGCAAATCAGTAGAGTCTTGAATTTTAATACAAATGAGTTGCGAATTTTTACTACCTACCAAATTCTTCCCCTTGGGGAGTTAGAGGGCTTTTATTTTCTAACTGGTAAATTCTGAATCAAATCAATATACAAGTTTACTTGCTTTTTCAAATCTTTGCGCTCGTAAATGGCATCTAAAAATCCGTGCTCTAATACAAATTCTGAGCGTTGAAATCCTTCTGGCAATTCTTTTCCAGTAGTGTCTTTTACTACTCTAGGCCCTGCAAATGCAATCAAAGCATTAGGTTCAGCAATATTGATATCTCCTAACATGGCATAAGAAGCAGTGGTTCCACCAGTTGTTGGGTCAGTACACAAAGAAATATAGGGTATTTTAGCATCCGCCAATTGTGCTAATTTCGCAGAGGTTTTTACCAATTGCATCAACGAAAGTGAGGCTTCCATCATTCTAGCTCCTCCAGATTTTGAAATCATCAAAAACGGAATTTTATGCTCAATAGAATAATTAATCGCTCTCGCAATTTTTTCTCCCACTACTGAACCCATAGAACCCCCAATAAATGCAAAATCCATCGCAGCAACTACCAGGTCTTTTCCTAATGATTTTCCAACGGCAGTTCTTACAGCATCTTTTAATTTTGTTTTTGCTTGTGCTTCTTTTAAACGATCAGGATATTTTTGGGTATCTTCAAATTTTAATGGGTCTTTTGAAGTCAAGTTTTCGTTTAATTCTGTGAACGTATTGTTGTCAAAAAACAATTCAAAATATTCTTTACTGCCAATTCGAACGTGATATCCGTCTTCTGGACTTACGTATAAATTCTTTTTTAATTCTTCTGTATCAATAATTTTACCACTAGGTGTTTTGTACCAAAGACCTTTGGGTGTGTCTTTTTTATCCTCAGTAGCCGTTTGAATTCCTTTATCTGTTCTTTTAAACCAAGCAGTCATATGATTCTTTATTTAAAGTTGTTATTTGTATTTCAAAAGTACTTTCAACTTTTCTGAACAGCAAATGTAAAAGATTTTTTGTAGACGGTTAAAATTTCCTCCATAAAAAAAGCATCTTTCAGAAATGAAAGATGCTTTTTAGATATTTATGAAATGAATTTTTATAAGGTATTCACATTATTCAAGTCTTGGAATGCTTGTTTTAAACGCGCTTTGAAAGTGTCCTCGCCCAAACGCAACCATTTTCTTGGATCGTAATGTTTTTTGTTAGGTTGGTCTGCTCCTTCAGGATTCCCAATTTGATTTGCTAGATAAGGAGCCATTTTTTGCATATAATCTCTGATGCCCTCTGTAAAAGCGAATTGTAAATCGGTATCAATATTCATTTTGATAACACCATATCCGATGGCTTCTCTGATTTCTTCAACAGTAGAACCTGAACCTCCATGAAATACAAAATCAATGGTATTGTGAGGTACATTGTAAGTTTTTGAAATGTATTCTTGTGAATTGCGTAAGATTTTTGGTGTTAATTTTACGTTTCCTGGTTTGTATACTCCATGCACATTTCCAAAAGCTGCAGCAATCGTAAACTGTGGAGAAACTTTTAACAACTCTTCATAAGCATAGGCAACTTCTTCTGGTTGTGTATATAATTTTGAGGAATCAACATCTGAATTGTCAACACCATCTTCCTCACCACCTGTAATTCCCAATTCGATTTCTAAGGTCATGCCCATTTTGCTCATTCTTGCCAAATATTCTTTACAGATTTCGATGTTTTCGTGCAAAGGCTCTTCAGATAAATCAATCATGTGCGAACTGTACAAAGGTTTTCCAGTTTCTGCAAAATGTTTTTCTGATGCATCTAACAAACCATCAATCCAAGGCAATAAATTTTTGGCACAATGGTCTGTGTGTAAAATTACAGTAACTCCATAAGCTTCTGCCAATTCATGAATGTGTTTTGCACCCGCAATTCCACCAGCAATAGCCGCTTTTTGGTTTTCGTTAGATAGTCCTTTTCCTGCATTGAATTGTGCTCCACCATTAGAAAATTGAATGATTACTGGGGCATTTAAGTCTTTGGCAGTTTCTAAAACGCCATTGATAGTACTAGACCCAATCACGTTTACAGCAGGGATTGCAAATCCTTTTTCTTTAGCAAGTTGAAATATTGCTTGAACTTCGTTTCCTGTGGCTACTCCAGGTTTTATTGTATGACTCATGTTTGATATATTGATATTATTCTTCAAAAGTACTAAAACGATGGCTTTTTTTAATCGAAAATTGACTTTAAAATAACGAAAACGATGTATTTTTTAAAATGGATAGTTGATTCCGATGTTATACACAGCATTCGAAAAATTATAGTTGCGAAACCATTTATTACCTTCTAAATAAGGTTCGTAGGTCTTAAATCCGATATCAAAACGCAAGATTAAAAAGTTAAAATCTAAACGCGTTCCAAATCCCGAGCCTACCGCAATATTTTTTAAAGAAGATAGGTTTTTGAATCTTGCATCATCATCTACAAATTCAGAGCCTGTAATATCCCAAATGTTTCCTGCATCCATAAAAAACGCTCCTTTTAATTTACTAAACAAATCAAAACGATATTCAGCACTTGTTAAAAATTTAAAACTACCAGTATTGAACTCAAGACCTGCTCTTCTGCGACCAGGACCTAATTCATAAGTTTGCCAAGCTCTAATATCGTTAGAGCCTCCTGCAAAATAACTTTTGATAAAAGGAATGTCGGAATTGTCATAAGTAATAATGGCGCCAATCAAAGTTCTGAATGCAAAAACGGAATTGTTTCCTGTATCCCAAAATTTCTTATATTCAATATCAGCTTTAAAATATTGTGCTAATGGAATATTTAAAAATGTTTTTTTGTTATTACTATTTCTGTCTTTGGATAAAAGACCTAAAATATTCCCAGAATTGGCAACTCTAATTTTTAAAAAAGAAAAATTATTATCGTTTATATCTGATTGATTGTTATAGGTAAATGAATACCCAATTAAAGGAATCAAGAAATCGGATGTTACAATATTGAAACGATTTCGGATGTTTAAAACCGAATTATATTCAATGAGATTGACTTTTGAAGGAATAATTCTGCAAAAATCAACGAGTTCTTTTGCGTCTTGCAGTGTGTCGTTGAAATTTTGGAAAACGATATATTCATAAGTGACTCTACGGCCGAGTTTTTCGTAATAATATCGCAAAGCTTCGCTCAAAACCTCCAAATTGTTGGTTTCGTTGATAGCCATTATTTTATTTCGTTTTTCGTCGTTGGCGGCATGA
>ENA-OREM01000357-OREM01000357.1-marine-metagenome-genome-assembly--contig:-NODE-357-length-35251-cov-3.877353_pt1 | contig 35251 bp, 49 predicted proteins | sample MGYA00248623_ERZ508561 | MGnify/ENA primary metagenome ERZ508561 (study PRJEB26227, sample SAMN06264494) | marine metagenome | isolation source: Columbia River Estuary | place: USA:Columbia River Estuary...
GAATGTAGAGTTTATGAATGTATGTTCTATGTTAAGATTTAATGACTTAGGGCATGACATATTCCGTTCATTTTATGTAGATGGTAGAGCATATTTTCACTTAATCGCAGATGAAAAAAATCTGAAGTTAGGTATACAAGAGATAAGACCTATCGACTCATCAAAGATAAGAAAAGTAAAAGAAGTCAAGTATAAGAAAGACCCCGCAACAAACGCAAAGATTGTTGAGAAAGTAAATGAATTTTATATATTCCAAGAACGCTCAGGCGGTGCTCAGGGTGTAAGACTTTCACCTGACTCAGTATCCTATGTTACATCAGGATTACTTGACCCAAGTAAAAAACAGGTTGTTTCTTATTTACACAAGGCATTAAAACCGATTAACCAATTGCGTATGCTAGAGGATAGTCTTGTTATCTATCGCCTCGCACGTGCGCCGGAGCGCAGAATATTTTATATTGACGTGGGTAATATGCCACGCAATAAATCAGAAGCATATATGAAAGACATAATGTCACGTTATAGAAACAAGTTAGTCTATGATGCGAATACAGGTAATCTGAAAGATGACCGTAAGCATATGTCTATGCTAGAAGACTTCTGGTTACCAAGACGTGAAGGTAATAGAGGCACAGAGATATCTACACTTCCAGGAGGAGATAATCTAGGGCAGATAGATGATATCGTATACTTTCAGAAGAGAATGTATAGAGCATTAAATGTTCCTTTAAATAGATTAGAACAGGAATCCTCTTTTTCTCTTGGTATGGCGTCAGAAATTAGTCGTGATGAAGTCAAGTTCCAAAAGTTTATTGACAGATTGCGCAAAAGATTTTCAATGTTGTTCACAGGTATATTGAAGAAACAACTTCTTCTAAAAGGTATCATAACAGAACAAGATTGGGAAAGTTGGAAAAACAACATTCAAGTTGATTACCAAAGAGATAACCATTTCACAGAGTTGAAGAACGCTGAGATACTACAGAACCGTATGAATACTCTTGACCAAGTGTCACAGTATGTCGGTGAGTACTTCTCACGTGAATGGGTTATGAAGAATGTCATGATGATGAATGATGACGATATTAATGAATTGAAACAACAAGTCGAAGGCGAAAATGCCGTTGAAGACGAAGACGAGGAATAAAAAAATGAGTAATGAATCAATAGCACAACTAATAGACCGTATAGGTGATGGAGAGTTAAACAAAGCACAAGATATGTTTAGTTCTATATTACAGGACAAACAATCAAGTGCATTAGAGTCACAGAGAATATCTGTAGCAGGACAAATCTTCAATGGAGATGTTCCAGATGCCGATATGGAGATATCTGACGAAGAAATAGTCGCAGAAATAGAATAAAATAGTTAATTTTATAAAAATAAATTTGTATAAATAGAAGTATGAAAACTTATAAAAACCTCATAACAGAACTTGCGGGTCGTAAACCAGAAGGAAAGGTTGTCTTCAAAAAGACAATCAATAAAATCCCTGTACTTGTGACTCAAGGAAAAGATGGTTTTGTTGCGTATGTTGATGGTGACCACTTAGACCACTACGACAACTTAAATGACGCAAAGAAGGCAATCGATAATGTCATAAAGGAATTGACCTAATGAAGTTAATTACAGAATTTACAGAGAATAGTACTCTACAGTGTATTGTAGAGAAGAAAGAAGATGGCGAAAAGAAATACGTTATAGAAGGCGTTTTCGCACAAGCAGATAAAAAGAATAGAAACGGACGTGTTTACCCTAAACCAATTATGGAAAAGGCAGTTAAACAGTACGTTGAAACCCAAGTTAATAAAAAGAGGGCAGTCGGTGAGTTAAATCATCCCGAAGGACCAACTGTTAACTTGGATAAAGTTTCTCACCTAATCACTGAACTCAAGTTAGAGGGAATTGATGTGGTAGGAAAGGCACAAATATTGGATACTCCAATGGGACGGATTGTTAAAGGTCTGCTTGATGGTGGTGTACAACTAGGTGTGTCAACTCGTGGTATGGGTAGTCTTGAGAAAAAGGGTGACGCAATGGTCGTGAAAGACGACTTTATTCTTAGTACGGTTGACATCGTACAAGACCCATCAGCACCAGATGCTTTTGTTAATGGTATAATGGAAGGTGTTGATTGGATTTGGGATAACGGTGTCCTTAAACCTCAAGTAATTGAACAAATGGAGATTGAAATTAAGAATGCTCCGAAGACTGTCTTATATGAGACAAGTGTTCGAGAGTTTAAGAATTTCCTCTCGTTACTAAAATCTAATATGTAAAGGAGTCATTATGACTGAAAAACATGAAGACCTCGACGATGTAGTAACAGACGAAATCGTTGAACAAACTCTCGAAGAGATGGACGGTAAAGCACCTGCTCCTAAAGAAGACCCCGACGCAACTTCTCCTGAAGATGCCGTTGCTTCTGTGGATAAAGTAGTAAAAGATGCTCCCGCTCAAATTAAGAAAGTCCACCCAAAAACAAAAGCGGGTATGATTAGTGCAATGACTGACAAAATGCTTAAAATGTCCAAAAAGGACATGGAAGAGATGTATGACAGTTACAGCGAATCAGTAGATATGGAAAATAGTGAAGTTGTTGTTGAAACAACTGTAGATACTTCTGCTGAGTTAGACGCACTAGTTGAGTCTGAAGCAACTCTTTCCGAAGAGTTTAAGCAAAAAACCGCAATACTTTTTGAGACTGCTCTAAAATCAAAACTTTCAGAAGAAGTTGATAGATTAGAAGACCAGTACAAAGCAGAATTAGCAGAAGAAATATCTTTAACTAAATCTGACCTTGTTGAAAAAGTGGATAACTACCTCAACTATGTAGTTGAAACTTGGATGGAAGACAACAAACTTGCAGTGCAGAATGGTCTGCGCACAGAGATTGCTGAAACTTTCATGGAGAAAATGAAAGACCTCTTCACAGAGTCTTACATTGATGTTCCAGAATCTAAAGTTGACCTAGTTGATGAACTTGCTGAGTCTGTAGATGAGTTGGAAACAAAACTCAACGAACAAACACAGAAAGTAATCGACACTACAGTAGAACTAGAAGGATACAAGAGAAACACAATTATACGTGAAGCATCTCGTGACCTTGCAGAGACACAAGTTGAAAAACTAAAATCGCTCGTTGAAGATGTTGATTTTGGAAGTGAAGAAAACTTCGCTGAAAAAGTAAACACAATCAAAGAGTCATACTTTAGTAAAACAATCAAAGAAGAAATACAAGAAGAAATTGCACAAGAAGCAGACCAAACGGTTGAAGTTTCTGATGTAATGGCATCTTATCTTTCTACAATTCGTAAAACAGCATTAAAATAAGGAAGTATCAAAATGCAACAATCATACGACACATTAATCGAAAAGTGGGCACCAGTCCTAAACGAAGGCGTGGCAATTAAAGACCATCACCGTCGTCAAGTTACTGCCGCTATTCTAGAAAACCAAGAGCGTGCTTTAAACGAAGAGCGTTCAGCAATGCACGGTTTCTTAACAGAAGCAGCACCTGCTAACTCAACTGGCAATGCTGCCAACTTTGACCCAGTATTAATCTCATTAGTACGACGCGCAATGCCTAACCTAATCGCATACGACGTATGTGGTGTTCAACCAATGAATGGTCCAACTGGTCTTATCTTTGCTATGAAAGCAAGATACGGTGCTGGTGGTGCTGTAACTACTTCTTCAAGAGAAGCACTCTTCAACGAAGCAGATACTAAATTCGGTGGTAAGCAAGACGGTACACATGACTCAGATAACGCATCTGGTTTCAATGGTATTGCTCCATCAGGCGACTCAGCAGACGCTATGCGTTTAACTGCTCTTGCTGCTGCTGGTATGACTACCGCAACTGCTGAAGCATTAGGTTCATCAGGTGGTGGTGAGTTTGAAGAAATGGGTTTCACCATTGAAAAGCAAACTGTTACTGCTAAGTCACGTGCATTAAAAGCAGAGTACTCTTTAGAACTCGCACAAGACCTTAAAGCAATCCACGGTCTAGACGCTGAAACAGAGTTAGCAAACATATTGTCAACTGAAATCCTCGCTGAAATCAACCGCGAAGTTATCAGAACAATTAACTCACAAGCAAAAACTGGTGCGTTACAAGCAAACGTGACTAAGAATGGTATATTCAACATGTCCACAGATGCTGATGGTCGTTGGAGTGCTGAGAAGTTCAAAGGTCTCGGAGTACAAATCGACAGAGAAGCAAACGTAATTGCTAAAGAAACTCGTCGTGGTAAAGGTAACGTAATCATCTGTTCATCCGATGTTGCTACTGCCCTCGCCGCTGCTGGAACTCTTGACTACTCACCTGCTATCGCATCTAACCTACAGGTAGATGACACAGGTAACACTTTTGCTGGTCTATTAAACGGACGTACAAAAGTATACATCGACCCATATGCACAAGCAGACTATGTAACAGTAGGTTACAAAGGTTCAAACCCATATGACTCAGGTGTGTTCTATTGTCCATACGTACCACTACAAATGGTTAAAGCAGTATCAGAAGCAACTTTTGCTCCGAAAATCGGTTTCAAGACTCGTTATGGTATGGCATCAAACCCATATGTAACTGGTTCTTCTGCTGGTTTAGGTACAGTTAAAACTAACCAGTACTACAGAATATTCAGAGTTGACAACGTCTTATCATAGGATAAAACTCTAATAAACTGTTAAAAGATTTATTCTTTTGGGGAGACTTCGGTCTCCCTTTTTTTTGTCTAAAAATAAATGAAAAATAATTGTAAAAAAGTGAAGAAAAGTGTTGACTTTTTGGTTTTAATATGGTATAGTAAAGTATAGTTAATAATAATGAAAGGAAAATATTATGACAAAATTAGATTATCAATTTGAAGGTTTCGCTGTTGGAAACGATGGTGAAGAAGATGGTGCTACCATTGAGTTTACTGCGACAATAGTTGACGGAAGTCCTATCGTTGACGCTGAATCGATTACGGTTTATGCGTATGGTAATAATGCAGCAAGTCATCTTGGATATGACTCTGAAGCAGATACTGAAATGCAGTGTCCACGAGATATGATGGAACAATGTAATCAGTTCTTATACTCATTATAATAATAAGAAAGGAAATATTATGTTTATAGTTAGATGTGCAGATACCCACCGAATGGTATGGGGACTTTTGCAAGAAATCAAAACAGAAGCAGAAGCAATACTTCGTGGACAACAGTTCGTGGATTGTGGTTTCATTCAGAAATTTGTAATAGAGAGGATAGAAAATGACTAAAGAAATAATTTGTCGTCTACTAAGAAAAGACGAACTCGATAAAATAAACGGAACCTGTAGGATAGGTGAAATCCGAGCAACTCGAAAACAGTTGGCAAAGATACTTGGTAAACCTCGTAAGACTAAGGTACGTCCTCATATGACAAAAACTTTGTTCGAATGGGACTTGGCACTCAAGACCAAAAGTGGTAAAGAGTTCATCGCGACTATACATGATTGGAAGTCGTGGGAGAATGGTATCAAACCAGAGAACATTACTGAGTGGACGCTTGGAGGTAATCGTAAAAGTGCCAAGAGAACTGCAGATTTATTGGAAGAAGTTCTTTCTGCAGACTCTAGGGTTATTGTTTGGAGGAACGCATGATTAGATTATTAGTTGGATTTTTTCTGATGGCAGGAGGAGTAGGTGGTATAGAACAAAATACCGATATGTTCCCTAGTATCTGTTTCGCGATTGCGGGGTGTCTATTGATGTTCTCTGCAGACTTTGAAAAACTTTCTAAAGATTAAAATTAGTGCTTGACATTCTATGAAAAATAGTGTATAGTAATAATATAGAAAGGAAATATTATGTATTCAAGAAGAAGAGAAATAGACGAGATGGAGCATTGTCCTCTTGAGTCAACTATGTTGGCAACTGAGAACTACAACCTAATCCGTCCAGAGTTTTATGAATTAGTAGAGAAAACTTTTGGAGACAATATCGTCTACAAAAACTACGCCATTGAAGAGTATAACTTTATACAGGCAGATATTGATGCGGTAGGTTACTAATGCAACTGTTACATGGTTCAATGACTCACAACATACATGGTCGAAAACGCTCGACCAACGCATGGAAGAAGGCAAAACCTTACCAACCAAAGGTTAGACTAGAGGATACATATTCTCTGGGCGATGAGGGTAAAAAACATCGTGAGGCATATCCTTCTCTAAGTGAAATGGGCATGGACTATGTAACACCAGAAGACAAGTCATATAAGTTGAAGGAATCAAAAAACTACACAGTGGCAATCGGATATAACAAAGGTACATACCAAGTTATTCCACAAGACGAAATAAAAAGTATTGGTAGAAAATAAGGAAGGTATAAATAAGAATATAGTTTGTTAATACGAACTGAAAACTAGGCAGGACGGGGGTGCGAATCCCCCCGCCTCCACCATAAGAACTGATGAGACCCACGGAGGGATGCATACCTCTTCGCAATGAGGGCAATAGGTGATACTATCTGACCCCATTTGACCAGACGCGCAATCGAAAGTCTCTAAACCAATGTCGGTGCATTTGGGTCAGTCTTTTTGATGGGGGCGAATAGTATCGACTGATAGGAATAAGTGAGAGTAGAACTATCGTATGACCGCGACATAGGTCAATTTAACTAACCGCAAATGATAACTCATTCGCACATGAAAACTTTGCCCTAGCGGCATAGTCTTTCGGGGTTCGGGGACACCTAGCAACAGAAGTCCTCACTTATTTTAATATGGAGAATTTATGAAAGAATTTATATACAATAGTTGGAACGCAATCTTTGACCACAAGTCAAACCCCCTGAGAAACATACCCGATATAGGTGTACGCCATATGGTGTTACAAGTACTCGCATGGATGTGGTGTATTGTGTTCGCAGTAATCTTAGGAAGTTTCCTCGCCGGAGTGTATAGTATGATATTACATATGTTAACACTTGCCGCGATTACAGTTACAGTAGGAACCTTTGAAACCGCAAAGAGAAAACCAGAAGTGTTCATAAGACCTTCTTCAAGTTCAACCTCTTCACGCGGATATGGTGGAGAACACGAATAAGGGTTGGTCGCCCAATAGACCCGTGAGGTGACATGGTTAGCACCTCTTTCCTTTCAAACTAGGGGCATCTTAATCGGTGTCCCTTTTTTTGTATTTGTAGATATAAATGTGTATAAATAGCGGTATGGACGCAGTATTTACATTAATAAAAGAACTTGGTTTCCCTGTCGCAATGGCAATGATAGGTGGGTTCTTTATGTTTCTTACACTAAAATATATTATGGAAGGTGTTATTGGACAAGTAAAAACCCTACATAGTATTACAGGTGCATTAGATAATCGTGTAAAGACTATGAACCACGATATGATAAGGATTGATACAACACTATGTGTCATACTTGGATTGAGACCAGACCTTGAAAGAATATCAAGGGCAGACGGAAAGAACGACGCAAGAAGAGATTGATTATGGATGAGATAGTGAACGCGGTAAAGGACTTTGGGTTTCCCATAGTTGCCGCAGTTGGAATGTTATATATGATTTACTTTGTATGGAAAACCATTACAGAGGAGATTGAAGCAAAGTTAGGTGACGCGCACGTTACCCTGATTGGACTTATTGATAGAATAAGAATGTTAGATAACGATATCATAAGACTACAACAGAAGTTAGATACCGCGATAGAGATGAAGAGAAAACAAGATGAATAGAGACGATATACTAGATAGAACAAAATACTTCTTTGGAGGTTTGATTATTGCGTGGTTGTTAGTCGCGATACAGAATACGAGTGCTTGTGCCGCACCTATAGACCATAGGTTCAAGTCACCTTCATTCAATGGACAGAATACATCAAGTCATTACCTAACGATTGAGAACCAAGAACGAACTCGTAAAGATGCGTTGGAACAAGAGATAGAAGATGCCTTAGAAGAAGCGGCAAGGGAAGCAGAGAATACTACCCTCGCAAGGTTTCTGAGAAACGTGGAGAGTAGGATTTATTCTACACTCTCAAGACAGTTAGTGGATAGCATGTTCGGAGAAGACCCATCAGATACAGGTGAGTTTTTTGTGGATGGCGCAGGGATTAGTTATGTCGTCGATGGCGATAAAGTGGAGTTAACAATTACAGATGAATTCGGGAATGTTACGGTCATTGTTATTCCTATTGGGAATTTTGGTATCTAGTTGTTCAAGTCTTGGTATTGAGGAAATCACACTAAGACAAACAGTAGAAGATGCCCAAGTCCAACAAGAGTTACTCTCAGAGAAACTCAAGAATGTTGGAGAACCCGTTAGGAAACCTTCGGTTGCGATTTATTCGTTTACTGATAAGACAGGACAAAAGAGACAGACAAGTAGTGGTGGTACTTCATTTAGTTCTGCTGTTACACAAGCACCAGATACTTATCTGATACGCGCGTTGACTCGTGCGGGGAATGGTAAGTTTTTCAAGGTGGTTGACAGGACTCAACTTGAGTCGTTGACAAGAGAAAGACAACTTATAAGACAGACTAGAAGTTCTTATGAGGGGGAAGGTGCAAAGAAACTACCTGCTTTAACTTTTGCGGGTATGATTATTGCAGGTGGTATTGTGGGTTACGACCACAGTATCGAATCAGGCGGTGATGGTGCGAGGTATCTCGGTATCGGTTCATCGCGTGAGTTTAGTCGTGACACGGTGACTATAAACATACGATTGATAAGTGTCGCGACGGGTGAAGTTTTACTTGATGTAATAACAAGTAAGACTATTTTGTCTACTGCCATTGGCGGTGACATATTTCGTTTTGTAGAACAGGGTACTAGACTTGTTGAGGTTGAGTCTGGTGTTGCCCGTAACGAGAGTGTTTCGATTGCAACTCAACGTGCTATTGAGACAGGGGTTTTAGAACTTATTATTCGGGGAAAAGATAAAAAGTACTGGACTTTAATTAAAGATATAAGAGGATAATCTAATGGCGATTTTTAAAAATATCGTTTTTGTTATGATGTTTTTACTGCCTAGTTTTGCGTTCGCGCAGGACAATGAAATCTATATAGACCAATCTGGTGCGGGTGTCACAATCGATATCACACAAGATGGTTCTGGTAACAAAGTGGGTGGTTCAGATACTGACTCAACTAAAATGCTAATAAGTGGTGATAATATTGCCCTTAGTATCGATGCGGTTGGAACAGGTAACGACGTGATTGGTAATATTGTTGGAGACAATAATAGTATCGATTTAGATGTTGTTGGTTCAACAAACGCAATCAATCTAAACATTGATGCGGCAGATGTATACGGTTCAACAGGGGGTTCATTCAATCTTAACCTTGCTGGTTCTGGTAATAATGTTGACCTTGATGTTGCAGGAAATGACCAAGCAAACAACGCAGACTTTGATTGGTTACTTGATGGGGATTACAACACCCTTGATTTTGATATCGACGCAAACGACTATACAAGTGAAATGGATATCATAGGTGACAATAATACTTTGACAGTAGATGTCGATGGGTATGATGGTCACAGTATGAATATAGATGGTTCGGGTAGTTATTGGGATGTCACTATTGACCAACAATCAACATTACAAACCGATAGTTTGGAGATAGATTTCAATGGTTCTGGAACAAGTACGACACCTGCTACGATTTGTATTAGTCAGTCTGATTCTGGTACTGCCACAGGTTGCAACTAGTCTAGAAGATATAGGTGCTGTTGACCGAGCAGTCGGTTGGCGACAGGTAGTAAGAGAAACAAAAGAGTTAGAACCCAACAAGGGTTTTGACGTTATATCAAACGATGACCTTCGTACAGGTGACGGACGAATGCAAGTACGTTTCGTTGATGACAGTAAACTACGGATGACAGAACATACCCGTATCGTCATTGACAATGTTGTGTTCGACAAAGACCCAAGTAAGTCAGACCTTGCTATGACCTTTGCCCAAGGAACTGCCAGATTTATTTCTGGTGGACTTGGTAAGGTAGACAAAGAGAATATCAGACTCAAAACTCCGACTGCCACGATTGGTATCAGGGGTACAGACTTTACAGTTACTGTAGATGAGTTCGGTAAGAGTCTTATAGTATTACTTCCCGACATAAACGGAGTATCCTCTGGTGAGATTATTGTATCCACTATGGCAGGGGAAGTTGTTCTCAATAAACCTTTTGAGAGTACAACGACAACTCTATTTGAATCACCACCTTCCAATCCTGCTATCCTAAATTTGAGTTTGGATATGTTGAACAACATCATGATAATAAATCCACCAAAGGAAGAACAGACCTATGCTGACTTTATGGATACCCTCAACGAAAAGAAGAATATAAATCCTCTTGATATTGACTTCCTTGATGAAGCACTATTAGATGAAGACGAACTTGACAGAGACTACCTTGAGTTTACAGAATTAGATGTAGATTTTCTAAACGTCGATTTCCTACAAGACCTTCTTGACGATTACTCAGATATACTAGATGACAAAGGTTTCCTTAGTGATGAACAAAAGGGTGGCGACCTACGGATAGAAGGAACTGAAGAGGGATTTGACACCACTACACAATTCAACACAATCGTAGATGCCAAGGAAGTAAGACTACTTAGAAATGTAAATGATATTGTTGACATAAGTACTGATGTGGAACAATCTACTAGAATAATATATGAGAGTGATGGAATAGAGTTTGACGACATCGTAATAAATGGTGGTCAATCTACAACACTAACGATAAAGCAATAATATGAAAAACTGGCACGTACTCGTAACACTCGGACTACTCTTACTAGTGAGAATATCCGACCCATTCATGTTAGAGAGTGCTAGGTTATCTTGGTTTGATGGATTACAGAGAGACCAAGAACCTACTAAGTCAGAACAGATTGTTCTCGTAGATATAGACGAACCTACACTGGAGAAACTGGGGCAGTATCCTATTCCCCGTAATATACTTGCGGATTATATAGACGAAGCACCAGAGGCACTTATTGGATTGAATGTCTTGTTATCAGAAGAAGACAGGTTCGGAGGAGATGCCGCACTCGCATCAGCACTATCTTGGAAAAACTCAGTACTCGCAATAACTCCCTCAAGTAAAACGAATACAAAGTATCGTCCACCGCAGATAGGTACAGCAACTTTTGGAGAGAAGGATGCAACGGACTTCCTGCCCGAACTCAACGGAATGTTATTTGCGAGAGAAGAACTTCACGACGCATCATTAGGATATGGTACAATATCTTCATCACGAGATGTGGACGGAATACTACGACGCGCACCTTTACTTGAATACTTTGACAATAGAATATACCCCGCATTCGCATTAGATATACTCAGGGTTGCGGCAGGAGATATCTCATATCAAATCAGTACAGACGATTATGGCATTCAGTTTGTTAGGATACCTGCCTTCAAGAACATACCTACAGATATAAACGGCAATGTTCAGATAGCATTCTGGAATCAGTTCGAACGATATTCCTTTACAGATATAGACAAGATACCCGAAGGAAGTATTGCGATAGTTGGTGCTACCTTTGAGGGAAGTCCTGTTGTAACAACTCCTATTGGTAATATGTATCCACACGACATTCAAGCAAACCTTATCAAGACGATGATAGATGGTGTTGTCATAACAAGACCCGATGAGTTTTTTATATACGAACTTCTCTTTACACTGATTGTATCTTTACTACTTCTCTTTGCTCTTGTCAAGTTATCGATATGGGTATCAGGGGTGGGATTTGTTGCGATATCTATTTTATCTGTAATGGGTGCTACATCACTCTTCACTAAATCGTATCTATTGATTGACCCTGTGTTTCCGTTACTGGCATTACTACTTGTATTCTCACACGGAAGTTTCGTCCAGTTCTATACTCAGTTCAAACTAAAACAACAAATCAAAGCACAGTTTGGAACCTACCTAGACCCAAGACAAGTAGAACAACTTCAGAAAAATCCAGACCTATTGAAGTTAGGTGGAGAGAGACGCGAGATGTCTTATATGTTTACTGACATTATTGGGTTTACTCCTATATCAGAACACTATAAGAACAACGATGACCCCGAAGGATTGTGTGAACTTATAAATGAATACCTAGATGAAGTCACTCAAATCGTTTTGAGTAATGGCGGTATGATAGACAAGTTTATGGGGGATTGTATTATGGCAGTATTCTCTGCACCTATTGTAATGGAGAACCACGCAGAGATGGCAGTCAAGTCTGCTATAGAGATAGAACAGAAGACCCTTGAACTCAAGAAGTTATATAAAGAACGAGGACTACCCGATATAAATGTTGGGACAGGGGTGAACACTGGAACCGCAATCCTTGGTAACATGGGTAGTAGTACACGATTTGATTACTCTGTAATTGGTGATGCTGTCAATCTTGCGGCACGATTAGAAGCAACTGCGGGTAGAGGAGACTATAAAAAGTTCCCTACGATTATTAGTAGTTATACACAAGAACTCTTACCTAAAGATATGAAGTCTATTAAGATAGGTGATATCAAAGTAAAAGGTAAAGAAGAACTCATAGAAATATTCTCCCCATATACATTCCAAAAATAATTTACTTATTTTTAAAATAAGTCCTTGACTTTTTCTACTCAGTAGTATATACTGTAAGTATAGTCAGAAAAGAAAAGGAAAAATTATGGCACACGAACTAGAAATCCGAAATGGTAAAGCACAAATCGCATATGCAGGGGACGTTCCTTGGCACGGTATGGGCACGAAAGTAGATTCAAATCTAACTCCCGCAGAGATACAAGTCGCTGCAGGTCTGGATTGGTCTGTAGTAAAAGAAACGATGACGACATCATCTGGTGTTGAAATCAAAGGGAAGAAAGCACTCGTTCGTTCGGGTGATAATAAAGTCCTTGATGTAGTTGGAGACAACTGGAACCCTGTTCAGAATGACGAAGCATTTGAGTTCTTCTCAGAGTTTGTCAATGCAGGTGATATGGAAATGCATACTGCAGGTTCACTGAAAGGTGGTAAGATGGTTTGGGCACTTGCGAAAGTGAAGGAATCATTTGATGTACTGAAGGGTGACCAAGTTGATTCATATCTCTTGTTCTCAAATCCTCATATGTATGGTAAGTCAATTGATGTTAGGTTCACACCTATCCGCGTTGTATGTAACAATACATTATCTCTCTCACTGGAGATGTCATCTGCTAACGCAACTAAGATGTCACATCGTAAGGTCTTTGACCCAAGTGAAGTAAAAGAGACTATGGGTCTTGCACACGACAAGTTTGAGAAGTTCAGAGAGACTGCTCAGTTCCTTGCATCGCGTCAGTTCAATAGTGACTCACTTATAAAGTATTACAATGAAGTGTTCCCAAGAACATACAAAGGTAAGACTGAAGTGAAAGTCAAGTCTGTTGAAGACCTAACCAACAATGCAAAGAAAGCATATGACCTTCTTGGTACTCAAGCAGGTGCAGAGTTTGGTAAAGGGTCTTGGTGGTCTGCATTCAATAGTGTGACTTACTTCACTGACCACGAGATGGGTCGTAATGCGGATACTCGTTTATCCTCTGCATGGTTTGGTGCGAACCAGACACGCAAAGTGAAGGCACTGGAGAAAGCAGTGGAGTTTGCACTGTAATGTTGAAATCAAAAGTAAATACAAATGAAATCACTGACGAACTCAGTAAGGATTTTGATTACGAGTTTGATGGGACAACAGAGTTTCAACCCCCTGTCATCACATCACTTGATAGAGCAACTTACCTTGATAAGGAGTTCTCTATCGGGTTGATAGTGGGTGCAAGTGGTTCGGGTAAATCAAGTCTTCTCAAAGAGTTTGGAAAAGAAGAAACCATTACTTGGAATGGAGACGAAGCAGTTTGTTCTCATTTTGATAATGCAAAAGATGCAAGAGAACGACTAAGTGCGGTTGGATTCAATTCAATCCCTGCTTGGATGCGACCTTATCATCTACTCTCTAATGGAGAACGATTTAGGGCAGACCTCGCGCGTCGTTTGAAAGACAACGCAGTAATAGATGAATACACATCTGTGGTGGATAGAAATGTAGCAAAGAGTTGTTCACACGCAACTCGTAGATACATAGACAAAAAAGGAATCAAGAATGTAATCTTTGCAACTTGTCATTATGATATTGTTGAATGGTTACAACCTGATTGGGTCTATGATACTGCTACAGGTCAGTTCACCACAAGGGGGTCTCTTCGGCAACCCGAAATCAGTTTGGAAATATTACCTTGCACGACAAAAGCGTGGAAGATGTTCCGCGACCATCACTATCTCTCAGGAGACCTCAACCAAAGTGCACGGTGTTATCTCGGAATCTGGAACGGCATCATTGTGGGATTTAATGCTGTGATAACAAATCCAAGTGGTAGTCTCAAACACGCATGGAGAGAACACAGAACTGTGATACTTCCAGACTTTCAAGGTCTTGGTTTAGGTACTCGTTTCTCTGATGCGATTGGTGAGATTATGTTGGCAGAAGGTAAGAGATATTTTTCAAAGACTGCTCACCCAAGATTGGGAGAGTATAGAGAGGTGTCACCTAAGTGGAGACCTACATCACATAACAAAAAGGCAAGAGCAGATTACCTAAACATATCAAAGAATTTTGGTGGATACAGTGAAGACTTGAGGTCGAGACATACAAACCGAGTATGTTTTGCTCACGAATATATAGGTGAAAAAAGTGAAAAAAAGTGAAAAAAGTACTTGACATTCTCTGTTTCATATGGTACTGTAAGGTATAGTTAAGCGAAAGGAAAATAATGTTAGAACTAAATGATTATAAATGTGTTGAAAAGAATGAAAGTGGTATTTACAAAGGCATTCCAATGGAATATAGAAACCACCCTAAAGTTCAAGAGTTGATGAAGACTAGATTGTTCACTGTGAGATACAGAGGAAAAAGTAAACCTTATTACAATAGACCTGTAGACTTCTGTCACAAGGATTATGCAGAGACTTTTGCAATCTATCCATATAGCAACTACGAAGAGTTTCAGACTAAGGACGATTACATTGGTCTTGAAAGTCCTGACTATTACAATGCTGAATATGCAGAAGTAAAAGAGTTCAAAGATAAGCATAGGGAACTCGTTTGTGAAGTCGCAGAAAAAATAAATAAATTATTTACTTGACATTCTCTGTAAAGTATGGTACAAGTAAGTATAAGATAAATTATGAAAGGAAAAAAATATGTCTTTTAATATGTTACCAGAAGTAGATTCAAAGGGTTTAAAGAACTACCCTTGTTTCTCTGGTGAAGGTCGTCACTTGATAGTTGGAGTGGCAGGTGCCTTTGAAAAAAGTTCTAATGAAATGTTCAATAGCATTTGGCGAATGATTCGTGACAATGATAAGTTGAACCCTGCGATGACTTCTATTGGAAGTATGATTGATTCTGTGAATATAGTTTCAGTTGATAGTTCTGCGACTATGACTGGTTGGAAAAACACTCGCTCAAATGATTTGAATTATCCCATTACTTTTATTGGTGATGTGAACGGAGAGTTTACTCGTAAAATGGGTATGAGTACAGTGTTTGCTGATGGTAGTACTAGAAGTTGGTTCTACTTCGCAATGGTCAGTGATGGTTTCTTCGATGTCTGGACTCCTGCTAAAGGATTCCGTGATGGAACAGAAGTCGACTCGCACTCGCACTCGAACTCAGATGTTATCTACAATGCTTCTAGAAGTTTCCATAACGAAATTCGTGACTTCATTGATGAGTTGATTGAAGAAGAAGAGTTCAATTCGGTGGCAGGAAAGTAGTATATGACACACGTAAACTATGATTGTCCCGAAAAGTTTGTTCCTTATATCAATGGGTGTCTTGATGTTCTGGGTCTATGGAAATATCCTGACCTAGAACTGACAGTCGTGATGGAACCTACTATTACAGGTGGGGCACATGGATACTGTTGGGGAGATACCGAAGAGGTAGAGATTGAAATCGCTACTGACAAAGTTGCGATGGACGAAGTATGCCTAACGATTGCCCACGAACTCATTCACGCAAAACAATATGCCTCTGGTGTATTAGAAGATATGAACTGGAAAGGTAAGTGTTATAGGGATACTAAGTATTATACAGAGTTACCTTGGGAAGAAGAAGCATTCAGAAAAGAAGAAGAAGTGATGCGAAAGGCAATAGAGATTATGAGAGGGAAAATATGATGCAGAAAGTGATAGGACTCATACCCGCAAGATGGGAATCAAGTAGGTTTCCTGGCAAACCACTAGAAGAGATAGATGGCATACCTATGATACAAAGAGTGTATGAGCAATGTCTAATGGCAAAAAAACTCTATTCAGTAATAGTTGTAACAGACAATGTTGCTATTCATCAATATTGTAGAGATAACTTTATGGAAGTTGTTATGGTAGATGATGATGTTGAAACAGGTACAGACAGGATTGCTCTCGCAGTAAAAAATATGCATGGAGTAAGATACTCAGATATCTTTGTGAATATACAAGGTGATGAACCTGTTATCAATCCTGAAGCAATAGACAAGATGGTTGAAACCTTTGACCACGAGATTGGTGTATCAGTTGCGTATAGAGTAATGACTGACTATAGTAAGTTAAATGATAGAAACGTAACTAAGGTTGTTATAAATGACAATGGTCATGCTATGTTCTTCTCAAGACTTCCTGTATCTAAGTTACAGTCACTAGGGTTGTTTGCTTTTAACGCAAGTACACTTCGTAACTTTACTAGCACTAGAAATTATGACTCACTTGATGCTACCGAAAGTATTGAGATGAGAAGGTTCCTTCAACGAGGGCAACTTGTAAAGATGGTAGAGGTACAAGACGAAGGTCTAGCGGTTGATATACCAGAAGATATAAAGAAGATTGAAGAGTTTCTTAAATTAAAAAGGTTTATAAAAAAGAAAACACTTGACTTACAAGAGTAAGTATACTATAATATGATTAAATTAAATAGAAAGATATAATATGTTTGTACATGAAGAAGTTGAATTAACAGAGATGAATGCCGTAACAACTGAGAAGGGACGTACATATCGTACACCTGAAGGAGTTGACTTACCCTCTATCACTACAGTACTTTCTATATTGTCACGTGACTCTATCGCTAAGTGGCGTAAAAGAGTAGGAGAAAAAGAGGCGAACCGTATCTCTGGAAAAGCAGCAGGTCGTGGTACTCGCGTTCATGAGATTACTGAGAAATATATTAATAATGAACCTAATTATAAAGAAGGGTACACTCCGGATATCATTCATTCGTTTAATGTAATGAAACCTATACTCGATGGACTTATTGGTAAGGTCTATGCTCAAGAAGCACCTCTGTACTCTACTCACCTAGGAGTTGCGGGTAGGGTTGACTGTGTTGCTGAGTTTGACGGTATAGTCTCTATCATTGACTTCAAGACTTCAATGAAACCTAAGAAAAGAGAATGGGTCAAGAACTACTTTATGCAAGAGGCAGCGTATGCTATCATGTGGGAAGAACGTACAGGTCAACCTATTACTCAACTTGTAACTATTATATCAGTAGACGGTAAAGACAAACCACAAATCTATGTGGAACACCGAGATAACTGGATAAACACCCTGAGAGACACAATAAAAAAGTATAATGAGGAAAATTCCAGTTTCAAATTGTTATAAATAGATGTAAGAACTCTTTATATACATATGGGAAATTAAAATGACACCGTTTAAAACTTTTCTTTCAGAGGCAGCATATAATGTTGGGCATTCCTCTTCTGATGATGAAGACCTTCAAAAACTTATTTCATATTTACAAGGCAGTGGTAACTCAGACAAAATAGTCTTGGTGTCTACTCAAAAAGAAAACAAGTTTAAAATAAAACGAGCGTATCAAGATGAAAATGATAAGATAAGAAAGTTTATAAAAGATAAGGGATTAAAGATTAGTTTCGCGTCTCAAATGTTTGGTGACGGTTCTATCGGAGTAGGCGGCAAGAAAGTTCCTATTGAAGTACAAGAGATGATGACTGCATGCCTAGTTCTTTTAGGATATAGTGGTAAAAGTAAACTCACCGAAGAAGAAGCAATCGAACTTATTGAAAAGTGTAAAGGGGTATATTCTCAAGTTGATGGTTCAGACCGCAGACCTGACTTTCTAAATTTTTTTCACGGCAACTTCGATGACCTCGCAACTGCAATATCTGCAGGAAACTATATTCTTAAACAAGTAGGAACTGCATCAAAAGTTTATTGGACAGGTAAAGGTTGGCATAAAGACATTGTGAAGTTCAATCCTAAACTGGGTCGTATTAAAGACTACAACTCATCTGACATAGTGGTCAAGTCAGGAAATAAGTTCTATGGTTACTCTCTTAAGAAGAAGAAAAGTTATAAATCTCCTGACCCCACACTGATCAACAAACCTATCACAGGCAAAAAAGGTATACTACAGGATATTGTCGGCGCAGATATAACATTGATTGAAAATGCTAAAAATTTATTCTTTCAATATGTGATCAAAAAGAGGTTAGGAATAGAAGAAGAAGAACTCCAAAAGATGTCGACAAGGGAGTACACTAAGACAGTCAATAAAATCCCTATCACAGTTTGGGGTGAAGAACTCAAAAAACCTACAAACTATTTTTTCAGAAAAACTTTTCTTGTTCTCAAGTATCATGGAGACAGTTTTGTCGAGAAGTTTCTTGAAATTGTATTCAGAACAAAACTTAAAGATGCGTTACCAGAAGAAGAGTTTCAGTTTACTTTACTAACAGGTATTGGTAAATTTGTTCGTGGTCAGATAGAAGTTGAAAAAGCAGATGGTCAAGAACTAAGTAATATTGTAACTGCACTCCAAGACTTATATAAAACTAAACTTGAAGTAAAGAAGACTTCGGGTAAGATAGGTGCGTGGGAAAAGGGTGCAACTGCCGCGAAAGTATTCATTACAATCTATTCCGATGGTTCACCTATCCTTGATATTGAAATAAGGTATAAGGGAAGTTACTCTGCAAACCCACAGTTCCAAGCAGTGGCAACCGCAGACTTTAAAGCGATATTTAAAAAACAAATAACTCTTGGTGTTGCAGTATGATAAACTTTAAAGATTTTATAACAGAGAATAAGAATACTCACATGACTCATATCGAGGACAAGGTTCTCTATGGGGGAGTTAAGGGTACACGAGAAGCAATTAATGCGTTACGTGAATTAAGAGATATGCTCGCAGGAAAGACGGACGCAAAACTTTCGGTTAAGTGGGATGGTGCTCCCGCAATATTCTGCGGAGAAGACCCAAGTGATGGTAAGTTCTTTGTTGCTAAGAAGGGTATATTTAATGCGAACCCTAAAGTATATAAGACAAACGCAGAGGTTGATGCCGATACTTCGGGTGAACTCGCAAAGAAACTCAAAGAGGCATTAAAGTATCTTTCTACCCTTGGTATCAAAGGTGTGATACAAGGAGACTTTTTGTTTTCGAAATCAGATGTTACCAAAAAAGAAACCATTGATGGAAAAAACTATACAACCTTTCATCCTAATACAATCATATATGCAATACCTTATGATCAAGCAAAAGAAGTAAGAGACGCACAGATAGGTATCGTATGGCATACAACCTATACAGGAAAAGACTTCGCATCAATGAGAGCATCATATGGTGTTGATGTTTCTAAGTTTAGAAGGTCTAGTAAGGTATGGTCACAGGATGCAATGTTAACAAGTGTAGGTAATGCGACACTCAGTGAAACAGAAACTAAAGAAGTAAATACACTCCTAACAACTTGCGGTTTATTATTCAATAAAATATCTGGTGACACCCTGAGAGAACTCGAAGGTAATCAAATTCTTGCACAGCACATCGAACAATACAACAATACATTCGTAAGAGCAGGTCAACTCTTACCTCCAAGCGCATCTCATGTGAACGGACTTATTAAATGGATAGATAAGAAGTATAAGAAAGAAATGGATAAAAGAAAAAGCGATAAAGGTAAGAAGACTCAACAGGATAAACTGGACGTGATCATGAAGTTTTTCTCTAGCACAAATAAAAAATCGTTAATTAATATGTTCGATTTACAAAAAAGTATTGTATTAGCGAAATTAAAACTTATAAATAAACTTAATAGTATTGGTAAAACTAGTACGTTTGTAAAGACCAAAAAAGGTTATAAGGTTGCAGGCGCAGAAGGTTTCGTTGCTATTGACAAACTTGGTAATGATGCGGTAAAGTTAGTTGACCGCATGGAATTTTCGTATAATAACTTCAGTGCAGATGTATTGAAGGGATGGGACAAATGATAAAGAATTTTAAAGACTATCTCGTTGAAGAGACTAAAGAAGTATTCTTCACATTTGGTAGAATGAATCCCCCTACCATTGGTCATGGTAAAGTATTAGATACGATTGCAAGTAAAGCAAGAGGTGCAGACTGGAAAGTCTATGTGTCTCACACAACTGGACCAAAAGACCCATTATCATATTCAGATAAAATTAAACACCTACGTAAGATGTTCCCAAAGCATGGTCGTAACATCATAGTTGACAAGGGTGTCAAGAATGTATTCGATATTGCGAGAGTATTATACGACGCAGGATACAAACGCATCAACATGGTAGTTGGAGAAGACCGACTACGAGAGTTTGATGTATTACTTAACAAATATAACGGCAAGAAAGCACGTCACGGGTTCTATAACTTTGAGTCAATCAGAGTAGTATCTGCAGGTCGTAGAGACCCTGATGCCGAAGGTGTAGAAGGAATGTCTGCATCTAAACAACGTGCCAACGCAAAAGATAATAACTATCAAGCATTCACTTTGGGTGTTCCAAAGAATATGAATGACAAAGATACACGCAAACTCTTTAATGACGTAAGGAAAGGTTTAGGTCTTAAAGAACAAACAACATTTAAAAATCACATCGACCTTGGTAAGAAAGACGATACTCGTGAGGCATATGTCAACGGGACTCTATTTGAACTGGGCGATACAGTAGCAATAAAAGAGAGCGATGAGGTAGGAACCGTAACCGTATTAGGTGCGAACTATGTTATCGTTGAATGTGGCGAAAGGAAGTTACGAAAATGGTTAGACGCAGTTCAGTTAGTTGAACGACAAGACCCTGATATAAAGGATAAGAAGGGAACCCAACCTGCGGCATATTATGCGAAGGACGCGACAGGTAAGGGTATGGCAAAGTCTACCAAATCGAAACGTGACGCCCACTTTAAGAAAGGACAGGCAATGGATGATAATAATCCAAATGCCTATAAACCTGCTCCGGGCGACGCATCAGCGAAGACAAAACCAAGTAAGTATACCAAAGATTATAAAAAGATGTTCGGAGAGAACGCAGGGGACATAGGCACAGATAAACTAAAAAAGAAATACGAAGACGACACACCACTAGAAGAACTTTTTGGAAGAAATGTAGACCTATCAGGTAATCCTTTCCTCTCAAACTTTGATGGTATTGTCAACAAAGATGTTCATGTAAAAGTTATTCGTAAGTGGGTAAGAGACACCAATAAAAAAGATTGGGAAACTCCTGTCGTTTATAAGAATAAGAATAGAGTTGAGATAAAAACCACTGACGCAGAGGCGGCAAGACGACATTTAATGAATCTTGCAAAAGGGCATCGCATGCAATTTAGGGAGTTAGAGAAGTTATTATTCAAAATGATTGATAATAAGTCTTTACCAAGGGGTTATGACTATCGTAAAGGTAGAACATTCATGAAAGCGGATGTAACACACGATAGAAAAGACTTAGCAAAAAGAATAACAGAAGCAAGAAGTAAAAGGTTGAAGAAATGACATCTAGTTTCAAAGAATTTATTACCGAAGCAGACGAAGCACTCAAGAAGAAGAGTGAAAAGTCTGGAGTATCTTATGGCGTTTTGAAAAAGGTTTATGATAGAGGAGTTGCCGCGTGGAGGACAGGACATCGTCCAGGAACCACTCCTCAACAATGGGGATATGCACGAGTAAATGCATTCATAGTCAAAAAGAAAAAAGGTGGTCTGAACCACGATAAGGATTTAGCGTAATGAAAAACATAAACGAAAATGTAATCAACAAGATGAAAAAGATTGTCAAGGACAAACAAGCAATGAAGATTGATGGTGTTTTGGTTGACCTCTATACTGCCTCTGCGGTTACTCAAATATATGACAAGGTAAATCCTGCCAATAAAAAGAAGATGGAAAAGATGTCTCCACAAGGTCTTGCGACTGCCGCGTTCAAGATACTGGGTAAGAAAGAAAGTGTTTCTGAAGATGCAAGTGGTATGAACCCTAAACAGAAAATGAAGTTCGACCAACTCATGAAGAAGTTAGATGGCGGTAAGGAACACATGAAGTTCAAACGCATGGCAAAGACCCCTGTTCAGGGTGACGACATGTTCCACGGATATGTCAAAGACCTCGCAATGAAAGAATCAGTCAAGATATCTTTCCATAGTAAGGGTGCGAAAACTAAGTGGATGAAGAAACAAGGAGTTGCTTCAAAGGAAATCATAAACCAAACGCCTACAAGTGTTGAGTTACCTCCTAGATGGAAAGACCTTTCAAAGAAAAAAGACCACGACGAAATCTTCTCAGTTGTAATGGAATATACAACTGTGTCTCCTAAGATGGCAAAAGTATTTGATAGTCTAAAAGTAGGTGATAAAATCGCATACAAAACTAAAAGATATTCCAGTGATGGTCATAAAGTCACAAAAAAGGAAATGCTTCGACACAACCAAGCAGGTATAGAACGAATTACTCTTGGAAAAGGTGTATATCTTTTAAAGAATGAAAAGACAAAAGAAGTGATGATGAAATCAGGTAATATGCCAGTTACAATTATTGATTTGGTAAAAGAATCATTAAACGAAGCACCGAAACCTTTCGGGCGGGTTGGGCAACCCATACCGAAACCATCACAGGTTCGTTCTGCAATATCAAGAGTTAAAAAACAACTGATGAAAAAGTATAAACAAAAAGGTGGATACGAAAACTTCGGTCAAAAAGAATTAGCAAAAATGAAAACTCAGTTCAATTACAATCCTTCTGGTGAACCAGATGAAAGAGAAATTGCAAAAATGTTACGTGCATTCGATGATTGGGCAATGGACTATGATGGTGACATGAGAGAAGGTATAATAGAAAAGGCAATGACTCTTGGTGGTACTAACAAAACTGGTGGAGAGATATTCATGGGTGATAAAGGTATCCAAAAGATGGTTGCACTATCTAAAAAGAATCCTAATATCGAATACACTGTTAAGTCAGACAACTTTGGTGATTTCAAAGCACATTGGTTGAAGAATGGTAAGTTCGCAAAACGAACTGTTGCAAACATCAACTTTGACATGGATAAAAATGCTGTTCGTGGTGTACCAAAGGGCAAAACTGTTAAGAGTACTATCTTTGTATTACGATATAGTGTCAATGAAGGTGTCCAGATGGAAAATGATGAGTATGATAACGAAGGTGGAATGGCACTGAGTCAACTCAGAACTGCGAAGTCTGCGGTAGAAGATTTAATGTCATCTATAAAAGAGATGGACAATCTACCTGAGTGGGTTCAATCTAAGTTAACAAAAGCAGTTGACTATATGGATAGTGTCCGTGACTATATGGCAAGTGAAGAAAGTGAAGAACCTGTTAATGAAATTAACGATGCTCGTAATGCAGAACTAAAACGCCAAGCAAAAGCAAAAGTAAAAAAGTCAAAACTAGACCTTGTTTCCAAACAAAAGAAACAAGCAATTGATAGACTTAAAAGTCAAAAACGAACTGCTAAAATGGGTGGCGATATCGCAAAAGACTCTGAAGAGATGAAGAGACTTAATAAGACCTATGCTGATAAAGTACAGAAAATAATGCAAGAAGAAAATGTTGATGAAGCATCTGCCTATGCTGACGCAAGACGTGCTTTTAAGAGAGATGATAAAAGAGGTCTTGCTTCTCTTAAGAGAGATACCGATGATAGCGCAACTGATTCAGATAAGAAAGCAGCAAATAAAAATATCATAATGCAGATAAGAAGGGCAGCGGACTTACCAAACGGAGCAGAGGTTGAGTTCAAAAACGGTAAAGGTAAAGTAGACCGAAGAACTGCTCAACAAGTATTAGTTAAGTTTAATTCTTTAAAGAAGTCTTTTGAAAAAGATAAGTTTCAGAAGTCTATAAGGTCTCTTTCTGACGTAAAGAAAATGATTGGTAGATAGTTGTTGAAGTTTACGGAACATACGAACTGCGGTACATCAGATTGTTGTAATCAGTGTTCATCTTTGATTGAAGACAATTGGTATCGTGTAGGTTCCGAGAAGTACTATGAGTATTTCCGTGAGGCACGAGACAAGTATTATGAAGGTAATCTAGAAGTAACAGGTAATGACCTTGAGATAATCGAGAGTAACCTTGGTGAGTTCGCAGAGTTCAACGGAGATAATGTTGCGTTAGATTGTATCTTTGAGGAGGAACAACCTGAACTCAATAAACCAAAACGCGGTGGAACAAAGAAGTATTACGTACATGTCAAAGACCCCACGACAGGTAATATTAAAAAGATTTCGTGGGGAGACACTACAGGATTAAAGGTGAAACTGAATGACCCTGCCGCACGTAAGTCTTTTGTAGCACGACACAAGTGTGATACAAAGAACGATAAGATGACCGCAGGGTATTGGGCATGTAGACTACCTCGTTATGCGAAACAACTAGGATTGAGTGGAGGAGGAAACTTCTTTTGGTAAATCCTTATTGTGATAATAATAATATAAGAACTTTCTCTGAGGAAGTTGACGAACTTGATTTGATATGGCATCGTGATAGAGAGGACAGAAGGATTGTGGTTGAGTCTGGTAACGGATGGAAACTTCAAAAGGACAATCAACTTCCTATCGTGATGGAACAGAATAAAGAATATAATATAAAGGCGATGGAGTATCATCGTATAATAAAAGGGTGCGATGATTTAGTTATTCGCATTTTTGAAGAGTAAAATAAGTATAAATAGAAGTAGAATATTTCTACATCAAATGGGAAACTGATAAATGGCAGACACACAAAAAGATAGGTTAGACCGTATAGAGTTTAAACTTGACCAGATGGCAGAAGTCATGGTCAGTCTCGCACGAGTTGAAGAGAAGTTACAGGCGAGCGAAGAAGTACGCACGAACGCGCTCACAAGAATGAATAGGTTCTCAGAGAAACTCGACGAAATAGAAAAGGTTTGTGATAGTAATCACACCACAATAAAAGTTATAAATAAAGTAGTATGGTTGATTAGTGCCGCAATGATTGCGGGAACTATCAACGTAATCTGGATGTAAATAGGGAGATACTAATGAAAACATCTGATATAAACAATCTTGGTAATGCGTATCGTTCTATATACGAAGCAAAGACCAAAGAAGAAGTTTCTGATAACAAGGAGTTTGTACCTCATATGATGTATGACCCTGAAACAGGAGAAGGTCATAAGGCAGAGAAACCTGAAGACCACGAACGTATGTCAAAGATGGGTTACACTCACGAAGAACCTGATATGGTAAAAGAGAAAAAGTTACCACGTCAAATGCTTGACCCAAAGAAAGATGTTATGGTCGTCAAGAATAATAAAGTACTTGTGGTTGACAAGTCCAAAGAAAAAGAGTATCTCAAAAAAGGTTGGGGTCTTGCAGAACAGATAGAAGAAGCAGTATCCCCTGAACAACAAGCGGCAATCGCAATAAGTAAGAAAGAGAAAGAAGAAATGAAAAACGAAGAAGTACAGGAAGGTTATTCATCTGCTGACCGCCCAACAAGTAATAGAAAAATTAAGAGACCGAAGCAAGGTGATTATAAAAATTATATAGACCTTAGACCTTCTAAACTTAATGCTCCTGGCGGCAGAGACAAGGTAAAGTATACTAAAGAAGGTAGTGTAAAAGACCTCGCAATGAAAATAGATAAAGTTGTTGCGAAGATGAGTAAGAACAGTAAACTTAAACCGTTTGCAAAGAAGTTTGCTTCAATGGCAATGAATACAATGGACATAGAAAAGTCTCTAGAGAAAGCACTACCTGATTCCGTTTCTGGCGCTGAAATGATTTCTATGTTAGAAAAGCAACTTGACCCTGTTGACGATAAGGCGAATGATAAGAAATTCAAAGACCGTAAGGACAAAGACATTGACAACGATGGTGATGTTGATAGTTCTGATGAGTACTTACACAATCGTCGTGCCAAAGTTGATGACGCAATCGATGGTGGTAAGAAACCTGCTAAGAAAGAAGAAGACGACAAGAAGAAAGTTGTTGCTAAGTCTCCTAAAGTTGCTGAGATTTCTAAGATAGGTGAAGAGTTCATTGCAATGTTAGAAGCGGCAATTAAACCCGATGAGAAATTAAAGTCTGATGGTAAAGATAAAGATGGTAAAGAACTTTCAAAGGATGCATTAGACGACGAAGAAATTGATGAGAAAGAACCTAAGAAGGGTAAAGAGTTCATCAAGAAACATGATGGTTCAGATAAAGATATCGAAGATATGGAACAGGATAGTCATGACACAACCTTTAAAGTTGCTTCTAATTCTACAAAAGCAAAGTCTGGTAAACGTTCAGTTGATAGTCCTTCAGGAGACTCTAAGGTTGTTAATCCTGTCAAAGAAGGTACGAGTGTTTCTCTTGTAGACCAAGCACGTGCACATCTCGCGGGTGAGAAAAATCCTCATCTCTTTGGTAAAGAAGAACCTAAAGTTAAGAAAGAGTCAAATCCATTTGATGGTCGTACAAGACTTGCAAGAGAATTTATGCAACGTATGGACAAAAGACGTGGTGTAACTCACGATAAGAAGGAAGTTAAGTAAATGGCAAACACATTAGAGATACTTGGTACACAAACTGCATGTGGCACTACTACAGGTGCCGCATCTAACTTTGGTAAAGCAAGGTATGTAAGGTTGTTCAATAGTGGAACTGCCGTACATCTTGTTACTGTTGAAGAAGCAGACGGAACTGACATTGGAACATTCTCATTGAACGCAAAAGATTCCTTGGTAATACATAAGTTACCTGCCCATAAAATCTTTGCCGCCAATGCCGCAGTGTTAGGAACAGCGGTTGGTAGTAGTAATTAACCAACCTCTATATAATATTATATAATAAAGAAAGAAAATCTATGAGTAAAATACAAGTACCGAGTTGGTGTGAAAATGCAATACCGACATACAGAGGATGGGAAGACCCACAAACAGGAGAACTATTCGTATCTAGTGGTTTCACACCAGAACAAATAGCAGAATGGCATGGTGACCTACCTGAACCTGCTTCACCCCCACCTTCATTAGAAGAAAGACGTGCCGCATCAATGTTGACAGAAGCACCTGTAGGTAACAGGTCTCTGGATGAGATGACCAAGGTAGAGTTAGAAGCACTAGGTCGTCAACACGGTATTGAACTTGATAGAAGAAAAAGTAAAAAAACTCTAGTAGAAACTATGAAGGACTTACTAGAAGACTAAGTAAAGGTATAAACTTTTACTTGGATACATAATGCAACTGACTAAAGACAATATTGTACTCTATGCCGCTAAGAACTATCATACTCCTAAAAGCATAGACAGCGAAGAATTCTTTTCAGACTTAAAGAGATTTAAGTATATTAAAAGACTTCTTATTCGATATAGTAACACAGGTGAGATATCAGAAAGACTGATATTGAATCACCTTATTGTTATATTCAATGTCTTTGGTTATGAAGCAGGTTTGAATATGTTAGAACTAAGAATAGAGAAGGAACACTGGGTAGCACTAAAACCATTTCTAATCTTTCTTAAAGCAATAAGAAACGATATGTATACCAACATTCATATGGATAAGAGTGTTGTTATGAAACTAAGAGAGATATAAATGGGAATTCTAAAGAGTGCGGCAGACCTAGTCTACACAATCCGATTTCTAAAACTTCTTGTTACTCCTTTCGAAAAGTTAGGTGCATTCAAAGCAGGTATCATCGACAAGGATGGTAATAAGATTGTTAAGATGGGAGGACCATTTTTCCTTAAAGTTGACAATCGTAATGCGTATGCAACACACTACACTTCATTCATTCGACTTGTAATCAATCTAAAGAAACTTATGTCAAAAGTTCCAGGTGGTAAATCTGTTATCGCAAGGTATGGTGCCGCATTACTTCTCATCAAGGAAGATGGTGACCTCTCTGACAAACAAATCAATATGATACACGAAGAGACAGGTATCGACATTCTAGATTGTCTTGTAGAACAAACTCAGTGGTATATGCTAGAAGGTAAACAACTTTCTCAAGGTGTATATCGTTCTAAGTTCGATAGTGTAATTACTACAGGTGAAGAGATTGTGTTTAGAGGTGATAAGGTTCGTGTAGTCGAAGGACATGCATTACCTATTGATAGTGTATTGGGTATAGACATATACGAAGGTATTCATCTGAACTCTGGACAGAAGATGTACTTCTCAACAGGAGAGATAGAGAAATGAAAAACTTTAAACAATTCTTAGAAGAAAAAATCGTTGTCCATCAATCTAAACATCTTAAATTCCCTAATGGAAGTATAGGTCGTATTAGTAATAAACGTGCCGTTGTTTTGAGTAATAGACATTCAGATAATATAAAAGTTTATATTGATAGTGATGGTGACCTAACTCTAGACACTGGAAAAGGTGATAAGACTTTTAAAAATATTGATGAATTAGTAAAGTATCTCAATAAAGAAAAGATGGAATATGAAGGTGAAGATAAAATAAATGAGATGACAGGGACAGGTGCGGTAGCAGGGGCAGGAGATGACTCCGAGACTGTACCCGTAAATATGAAAAAGAAAAAGAAAAAAGAAGACGATGTGTTGAGACGAATGGCGGTTCAACAGCATGAAAAAACCATAGAAAGATGGAGTAAATAATGTTAAGTGGTATTTTAGGAACTGCTTTAGGTTTTGGAGGTTCTATTGTTCCCGCAATAACAGACCACCTAAAGACTAAAGCAAACAATAAGTTCGAATTAAAGAAAATGGAAAAGATGGCAGAACTGCGTGCCGCAGGGTTTGACCATGAAATGAAAATGTTCGAGACGCAAGCAGCGGACAACGAACATAAGAGATTGATAGAACATGACATATCAATCAATCAGGGTGTAGGGATTATTGCAGGATTGCAAAAGTCAGTACGACCTATCATAACGTATGCATTCTTTGGGTTGTTTTGTGCAATCGAAGTTACGTTATTGTTAGAGGCAGTCAATCAAGGTTCCTCTATCCAAGACTCACTCGGTATCCTATGGGATGATGATACGAAGGCAATATTTGCTGCTATTATATCATTCTGGTTTGGTTCTCGTGCTATAGACAAGAGTCGCGGAAAATAAAATAAAATAAATTAAAAAAAAGTTTGACTTTTGACCACTTTTATAGTATAATGGTGGTTCTATAAACTTGTAGATGTATAAGTACTTCTACACCCCTAAAAACACTTGCACCTTGGAGATGAAATGACAGTGAAGATTGACCGCAAGAAAGATAAACTATTAGCGGATTATGCGGTAGGAATGCTAAAAGATTTCTACCTTAGAGGTAATGAAAAAAGTCCCCAAGAAGGATTCAAAAGAGCAAGTGAAGCATGGAGTAAATACCGAGATGAGATAGACGACGAACTCGCACAACGTCTTTATGGTTATGTGTCGCAGAAGTGGTTTATGTTTGCCTCTCCAGTATTATCTAATGCACCTAACGGAACTGGTAAGAGTAAGGGGATGCCTATCTCTTGTTTCCTTACCTATGTACCCGATACATTAGAAGGACTTATTGGTCACACTTCAGAACTCAGATGGTTATCCGTTTATGGTGGAGGTGTCGGTGGTCATTGGTCTGATGTGAGAACAGTATCTGATATTGCTCCTGGGCCAATGCCGTTTCTTCATACCGTAGACGCAGATATGATTGCATACCGACAGGGTAAAACTCGTAAAGGTTCCTATGCGGCATATATGGATATCTCTCATCCCGACATACTTGAGTTTTTGAATATGCGTATTCCTACTGGAGACGTACAACGTAAGGCATTGAACCTACATAACGCAATTAATATCTCTGATGAGTTTATGACTGCGGTAGTAGAAGGTACAGACTTTGACCTACGAGACCCCAAGGATGACTCAGTAAAAGAAACTATTGATGCTCGTAAACTCTGGGAAAGAATACTGGAGACAAGATTTAGAACAGGGGAACCTTATCTAAACTTTATTGATACTGCCAACGCAACTCTACCACAACCCCTCAAGGATTTAGGTCTCAAGATAAATGGTTCGAACCTTTGTAATGAGATACATCTACCGACGAATGCCGATAGAACTGCGGTGTGTTGTTTGAGTTCTCTCAATCTAGAGTATTATGATGAGTGGAAAGATACACCTATCATTCGTGACCTCGTAAGAATGCTTGATAATGTATTGGAATACTTTATAGAGAAAGCACCCGATACTATTACTCGTGCGAAGTATAGTGCTCAACGTGAGAGGTCTATTGGTCTTGGTGCGATGGGTTTCCATAGTCTCTTACAGAAACACGGAGTTGCGTGGGAGAGTGAAGCGGCAAGAGATATCAATACGACTGTGTTTGAGCATATCAATAGAGAAGCACACGCAGAAACAGAGTTACTCGCAGAAGAACGCGGTGAGTATCCTGATGGTATCGGTAGTGGTAAGAGAAACTCTCACTTACTTGCGATTGCTCCTAATGCGTCCTCTGGTATTATTCTCAGTACAAGTCCTTCTATAGAACCTCTAAAGGCAAACGCATATACGCATCGTACACGGGCAGGTTCCTTTCTCGTAAAGAACAAGTATCTTACACAACTCCTTGATGAGAAGGGTGAGAATAACGATTCAAACTGGACTTCTATTATTACAAACAAAGGTTCAGTACAACATCTACCTTTCTTTACGGAAGGAGAGAAGTCAGTATTCAAGACCGCACAAGAGTTAGACCAAATGTGGGTAGTAAAACATGCCGCAGAAAGACAAGAGTTTATATGTCAAGGTCAATCGGTCAATCTATTTTTCCCATCAGGGGCAGACAAGTCTTATGTAAATAAGGTTCATCTATCCGCGTGGAAGAAAGGTCTGAAAGGATTATACTATCTACGAACAGAAGCAAAACAACGTGCTGAGAATGTATCGGAGAAAGTAGAAAGAGTTGCCCTTGAGGGTGATAAAAGAAATGTAGTCTATGGTAAGAGAAACTGCCCATATTGTCAACTCGCAAAAGAGGAGATGAAGTTGCGCGGTATACCTTATGACTATGTTGATTTACAAGAGGTAGGTAAGACTGCCAGAGAAGTAACAGGTCGTGATGTCAAAACTGTACCACAGATATATATCCAAGGAGACTATATCGGTGGGTATGATGACTTTATGATTTGGTTAGAGAAACCCTTTGAGAGTGACGACGGAGAATGTCGTGCTTGTGAAGGTTAGATAAACAAACAAAGAAAGGTGACACATGTCCTTATTAGAATTTTCAAAAACTTATAAACCATTCAAGTATCCGTGGGCAGTAGAACTCACCAAGAAACATGAAGAAATCCATTGGGTAGAAGACGAGGCAGAACTCTCTGAAGACGTAATGGATTGGAAGACCAAACTAAACGACGCAGAGAAAGACTTCATCACACAGGTACTTAGATTGTTTACTCAGTCTGATGTACAGGTAGGTGAGAACTATCACGAGTTACTCATACCCAAGTTTAGAAATAATGAAGCACGTAATATGTTATCCTCATTCGCAAATCGTGAAGGAGTACATCAACGCGCATACGCATTATTGAATGATACACTAGGATTGCCTGATGAGGACTTTCATAAGTTCCTTGAGTATACCGAGATGTCAGATAAGATTGACTTTATGAAACAGGGTGACATAAACTCTCATACTGGGTTAGCACTCTCTCTTGCGCAATCTGTATTCAACGAAGGACTCTCTGTGTTTGCGTCATTCGTAATGCTACTGAACTTCCAACGCTATGGTAAGATGAAGGGAATGGGCACGATTGTAGAATGGTCTATCCGAGATGAGACACTTCACGTTCAGGGTAACGCAAAGTTATTCCGAGAGTTTTGTCAAGAACATCCTCGTATCGTAAACGATGAATTGAAGTCCAAGATATATCAAATGGCAAAGGATGTCGTGAAGTTAGAAGATAGGTTTATCAAACTTGCGTTCAACGGATTAGAGATGGAAGGTCTTACAGAGACTGATGTAAAACAATACATAAGACATATTGCTGATAGACGTTTACTACAACTTGGTATGAAACCAAACTTCAAAGTAAAAGACAATCCGTTACCTTGGTTAGATTGGGTACTGAATGGTGCGTCGCATGACAACTTCTTTGAGAAACGAGTTACCGAATATTCCGTAAATGGTATGGAAGGTGACTGGGGTTGGGATGTCGAGGACGCGGCATAATGAACGACGAGGACGAAACCTTTCATATGGATTGTTTCGTTTGTGAAACTAAGTCTGAAGTCATAGTATTGAACTCTGACGAACAACCTTTTTTCTGCCCCATGTGTGGGACGGAGATGGAATAAATAAATACTATATATCTGTATGTGGATATATAATAATAAAGAGTTTTCCCCGACAGACAAAACCTTGGAGCAATATCAGGGTTTTGTCTACGTCCTCACGGAAGAATCAACAGGTAAGAAGTACATCGGAAAGAAGTTCTTCTGGAAACCCAAGACATTACCCAAGAACAGCAAACGCAAAAGAAAAATAAAGACCAGAGTTCAATCTGACTGGAGAGATTACTATGGTTCGTCGGCAGAGGTAAAATTGCTTGTAGAGGGGGGCAACGTCTTCCGTAGAGACATACTGAGACTCTGTTTTTCAAAAGGTGAGTTATCGTACTACGAATTACGTGAACAAATGATTAATGATGTACTATTAAAACCCGATGAATATTATAACGCATTTGTTGGGGGTAAGATACATAGAAAGCACGTATTGAAAAAAAAGTGAAAAAAAGTGAAATTAGTCCTTGACTTTTTGGTTTTTTTCAGGTATAGTCATAATATAAGAAATAATAAATGAAAGGAAAAATATATTATGAATTATTTAAATACTATAACAAAAACTAACGTTGACAGACTGATAGGTTTGCTTGACCCTGATAGTGGTATATCAGTAACACGAAATGTGTATCCTGATATGATAAACCCTAAAGGTCATGTTACTCACAAGTATATAGTTGACACTATAAATCGTGATGCTAAACTAAGTAAACTCAACACTAAAGATAAAACATATCTTAGAAGATTGGTACAGTCAGTCTACGGTTGTGTTGCTTACGTAAACTAGAATTAGAAAGGAAATATTATGAAAAAAATAGATTATGAATGTGAAGGTTGGGCATCTGGAGTCAATGGCGAAACAGCATATGCTACCATTGAGTTTACTGCGACAATAGTAAACGGAAATCCAGTTGTTGATGCTGAGTCCATTGTGGTTTGGGCAGAAGGTATATCTGATTGTTCTGAAACAGTTACTGAAATGCAGTGTCCACAAGATATGATGGAACAATGTAATGAGTACTTAGAATTTTTAGGTAATGAAGAAATATATTCATACGAATAGAAAGGAAATATTATGAATAATTTATGTGAAAGATGTGATGGAAGTGGAACCGAGTGGTTCAACGGAGTAGAGTCAGATGATGACTGTATGACCTGTGACGGAACAGGCACTCAAGAAGGATGTGACGATTTATTCGGTTCGTTCGGTAAGGTAGATTTTAGAAAGGGATAAGATTATGAAACTGGTATATGAAACGCAAATCGTAATAGAGAATAAATGTAAAGGTGGCAACATCTTTGTGTTCGATGTCTCTATCGAGGAAGCACAATCTAAAGACTACTCTCGTTTCTATAACGAGATGAACTTGCCAGACGGTAAAGAGTATTGGGAATGTATTCGTGCCGAGTACCTCGTGGACGAGTGCGATTGGGCAGAATGGTTGGATGATTGTCCAACATACCTACAGAAGGGAATAGTCTACGGATAAAAAAGTTAAAAAAAGTTACTTATTTTGAAAATAAGTGCTTGACTTTTTGGTTTCTGTATGCTATAGTAATATTATAGGAAAGGAAAAACTATGTCACTAAAACTAAAATATCGAAAATATCTAGGTGAGTTTCATCTAAGACAAAACCGTGGTGCAAAATATACACGCGATACTGAGAAAAGAAAAACTTATCGTGCCGAATGGGCATACACCAGAAACATGGGTGGTAAAGATACGTTCGCGTCTATTGAAGAAGCAGAGAAGTTTGCTAAAAGAATATACAAGTCTAAGACTTGGAATAAAATTTGGGAAGAAAACTTTAGGAGTTGGCAAACTGAAAATGTAGGAACTAGAACCCCTATGATAGTTGCGGCACAAAGAGATTCAAAAAGACTTGGTGGATATACAGATGGTCAGAGGGTTACTCTTTATAAGAATGGTCTTTGTAAGTATACTCTACTTCATGAACTTGCGCATTGCCTTGGTCATATGCATCATGGTCGGTCATTCCGTAAAACAGTCCTTGCTTTGGTAGGAACCTTTCTAGGTGCAGACCATAAGAAAGAACTGAAGAGATGTTTCAAAGAACAAGGTCTTAAGTATGGAGAAGCAAGGAAACCAAAAACCTTTGAACAATGGCAGAAGTCTTATACCCATATGATGTTATTGAGACATAGACAAAGGCAAGCGAAATGAGTAGAGAACTATATATGGAAAGAATCAAGAATGCCTATGAAGCATCGTATCGATGTGAAGGGGGTTCTTGGGGTCGCGGATATTGGAACAGTGTAGTTGAACAACTTCACAGGAACTATTGGCGAGGAATAGAAAAATCTAAAAATGATTTACACAGGTAAGAAGGTATGAATATATTTCACGTAGATACTGACCCAAAGATTTGTGCCGAACAGATGTGTGACAAACACGTAGTGAAGATGGTAATTGAGACTGCTCAGTTACTATCAACCGCGCATCGTGTCGTAGATGGTAAAGAGTATAAGGGTAAGACAAAGTCTAATCGTAATATCAAACGTTGGTTACACCCTGACTCAGAAATGGAAACAAAACTTTACAAAGCATGTCACGTCAATCATCCCTCTACTATTTGGACAAGAGAAACCTCATCAAACTATGAATGGTTGTATACACACTTCGTTGCGTTGTGTGATGAGTACACTCATAGGTATG
>ENA-OREM01000360-OREM01000360.1-marine-metagenome-genome-assembly--contig:-NODE-360-length-35105-cov-3.613309_pt1 | contig 35105 bp, 28 predicted proteins | sample MGYA00248623_ERZ508561 | MGnify/ENA primary metagenome ERZ508561 (study PRJEB26227, sample SAMN06264494) | marine metagenome | isolation source: Columbia River Estuary | place: USA:Columbia River Estuary...
GTGAGTTTGTAGATCCTCTATTGGTAAATTTTTGAATACCTGCACCTATTCCGACTCCAAATAAGTCACCTCTGGCAATTCCAATTAAGGCGGCTTTAGTTTGGTCAAGTTTAGAATTATCACTTAACCAAAAATCTTCAGTCCAAAAAGAAATAAACCTTTCGAATCGATTTGGAATTATCATTACTATAATTGCAACCAGTGCAAAAAGCCCCGATGTCACTATTGTGAGTTGTTTTATATATGAACCAGCAGCGTATAGCATCGCCATTGCGGTTAATGATATTATTAGGGTAGCTCCAATATCGGTCTCTAGTAATATTAAGAATCCTGTTATACCAATTATGGCAATTGTTTTTAAAAAGCCCATCCAGGGCTTTCTAAGGTCTTTTTCTTGACGGACAAGAAAACCAGCCATGAATAAAACCATTGATAATTTCATTAATTCTGACGGCTGAAATTTAAATAAAACAAAATTAATCCAACGAGTAGAGCCTTTTGCTTCATGACCTACTGGGGTAAAAACAATACATAGAAGAACTAGAGTTAATAAAAACAATGGAATTGAATATTTTTGAAGAACTGAAATGGGTGTATTTAACATTATTAATCCAGCGCTCAATCCCATACATATGAATATGGTTTGTTTAATAAAGTAGAGATAGCTTGAATGGGCAGATAAGGAGGCTGAAAAAACCATAATCCATCCAAAAACTAATAGAGACATAATTGTTAATAACAATGTCTTATCTGGCATTTGCCTTGTTCGCATGTTTGGATTAAATTTCATAATCAAATATATTTTATACTTATATTTATAAAAAAGTTCTACTAGATACCCATGTGTTTAATAGTTGAGCTATTAAGGAGTCTATATGGGATAATCTTGTCTTTTTTATAAATTTTATTTAAATAATGATTTCTACTGCTAACGTCACCATGCAATTTGGTGAAAAGCCTTTATTTGAGAATATTTCAGTCAAATTTCAAGCTGGTAATAGATACGGCTTGATTGGTGCAAATGGTTGTGGAAAATCAACCTTAATGAAAATATTGACTGGAGAATTAAAGCCCACTCATGGCTCTGTTTTGGTTGGAGAAGGCCAAAGACTTGGTGTCTTATCGCAGGATCAGTTTGCTTTTGAGAAGTATCGAGTTGTAGATACGGTAATCATGGGTCACAAAGAGCTATGGAAGATAAAAGAGGAAAGAGACAGGATATATGGTCTTCCTGAAATGAGTGAGGAAGATGGAATAAAGGTGGCTGAATTAGAAATGGAATTTGCTGAAATGGATGGTTATTCAGCAGAATCATCAGCTAGTGAGTTACTTCTAGGTCTTGATATACCTTTAGATCAACACTATGGGCTAATGAGTGAAATTGCTCCTGGCTGGAAGCTTCGAGTTCTTTTAGCGCAAGCTCTGTTTTCAGATCCAGAAATTCTTTTATTAGATGAGCCTACCAATAACCTTGACATAAACTCTATCAGATGGCTTGAAGGGGTTTTAAGTGCAAGAAAATCAACTATGGTTATTATTTCACATGATCGTCATTTTTTAAATGGTGTTTGTACTCATATGGCTGATCTAGATTATGGTGCGCTAAATGTATTCCCAGGAAGTTATGATGATTTTATGGTTGCCGCAACTGCAATTCAAGAAAGGATGCGCTCCGATAATGCTAAAAAGGAAGAAAAAATTAAAGATTTAAAACATTTTGTATCGCGATTTTCTGCAAATGCTTCTAAATCGAAGCAGGCGACATCTCGTCTTAAACAGCTAAATAAGATTGAATTAGATGACATTAAGCCTTCTTCAAGAGTTAGTCCATATATTATTTTTAATCAAAACAAAGAATTATTTAGAAATGTACTAGAAGTTCAAGGTTTGAATAAAAGCTTTGATGATGAGCAAGTTTTAAAAGATATTAATATCATGATTGAAACTGGTGAACGGGTTGCAATTATTGGACAAAATGGTATTGGAAAGAGCACTTTGCTTAAAACCATATTTGGTGAAATTGAGCCCGATGGTGGAATTACAAAATGGAGTGAAAATTCAAATATTGGATATTATGCTCAAGACCATAATGAAGAATTTGAGAAGGATATGAATGTTTTAGATTGGATGACACAATTTAAAAACGAAAAAGATGATATTCAAGTTATGCGATCTGTCCTTGGAAAAATGCTTTTTGGAAAGGAAGATGTAAAAAAATCTGTCAAATCTTTGTCAGGCGGTGAAAAAGGAAGAATGATTTTTGGAAGACTTATGTTGCAAAAGCCAAATATATTGTTAATGGATGAGCCAACAAACCACTTGGATATGGAATCTATTGAGGCCCTAAATCTGGCATTGGACAATTACAAAGGTACTCTAGTATTTGTCAGTCATGACAGGGAGTTTGTTTCTTCTTTATCAACTAAAGTAATCGAGCTTAAAGATGATGGAGCCCACTACTATTCAGGAAATTATGAAGATTACTTGTTGACTCAGGTGTGAATTAAATTAATGCGTGCATAGAAATCTATTAATTACTGTATCTATTAATTGATGGTTAAATAGTTATTAGAAATATATTAAATATAAATATACTCAAACTTATAAAAATATTTGTCAAATGTTTACAGGGATTATTCAAGCTATAGGAAGTATTCAAGAGTTTCATTCTTCTGATAATGGCGCTAATTTGAAAATTAATTCAAATACTCTTGATATAAGTGATTCTAAGATTGGAGATAGTATTGCTGTTAATGGGGTATGTTTAACAGTCACCGAAATTTCAGGTGAATGGTTTTCTGCAGATGTTTCAAACGAAACGATAAATTGCACAACTTTTTCAGATTTATCGCAAGGTGATGATGTTAATCTTGAAAAATCACTTAGACTGAATCAAGGGATTGATGGACACTTGGTAAGTGGTCATATTGATGGAGTTGGTTTAATTCAATCCATTAATAAAGATGGAGATAGTTTTCGCTTTAAGATTTTGGTTGAGGGTGATATTATTAAATATATTGCTAAAAAAGGCTCAATATGTATCAATGGAGTAAGCCTTACTGTCAATAGCGTAAAGGATAATATTTTTGATGTTAATATAGTTCCCCATACTTTTTCAGTAACTACGCTAAGAGATCTTTCTACTGAGTCAAATGTAAATTTAGAGATTGATCTAATTGCTAGATATGTTGAAAAACTTAAAAATTACAGATAAAGATTAGACAATTATGAATGCTTCAATAAAGGAACTTATAGAAGATTATAAGCAAGGAAGAATGATAATTCTTATGGACGATGAGAATCGTGAAAATGAGGGTGATTTATTAATTGCATCTGAAAAAGTTACAAAAGAAGATATTAACTTCATGGCGACGCATGGACGAGGTTTAATTTGTCTTACTTTGACTCAGCAGCGTTGTCAACAACTAAACTTGCCTTTAATGGTGTCTCAAAATAGTGATCTTCATTCTACAAACTTTACAGTATCTATTGAGGCTGCATCAGGTGTCACTACAGGAATTTCAGCTGCAGATAGAGCTAAAACAATTTTAGATGCTGTTGCTAAAGATGCTAAGCCAATAGATATCGTTCAGCCTGGCCATGTTTTTCCTTTAATGGCCCAACAAGGTGGTGTTTTAATACGTGCTGGCCACACTGAGGCGGGCTGCGACTTAGCTCGTTTAGCGGGATTTGAAGCTTCATCAGTGATTGTGGAAATATTAAATGATGATGGCTCAATGGCTAGAAGCGATGATTTGTATAAGTTTGGGAAAAAGCATGGTATTAAGGTAGGCCATATTGCTGATTTAATTCATTACAGAGTTGAAAATGAAAAAACAGTTGAAAGAATAAGCCAAAGGCCTTTTAAAACAAAGTATGGTCAATTTGAACTTTTTTCATATTTAGATACAATCCATAACGATATTCATATTGCTCTTGTAAAGGGAAAAATTAATGAAACAACTGAGCCATATGTCAGGGTCCATATGGAAAATATCTTTAAAGATGTCTTACAAGAAAATAATCGAGGTTTTAGTATCAATAGTGCATTAGACATGATTTCAGAGGTTGAAAATGGTGTCTTCTTACTTTTACGTAAACAAGATAATCAGGCTATCCTTGAAAATATAGATAACCAGGACTATAGAAGTAATGATGATGGAAAAACTTTTGGAATCGGTGCGCAAATTCTTTCTGACTTAGGTGTTACGAATATGAAGTCACTAGGAAAGCCAAGAAAATGGCCAGGTCTAGAGGGTTTTGGTATCACAATAACTGAGTACGTAAATATTAAGGAGAAGTAATGAAGACTATTGAGGGTGATTTAACTATTAACAATAAGAAAGTGGCTTTAGTCGCAGGTCGATTTAATTCTTTTATAGTTGAGCATTTAATTAGTGGGGCCAAAGAGGCTTTACTTAAGAGTGGAACTAAAGAATCAGATATTGATCTTATTTATGTTCCAGGTGCTTTTGAAATCCCACTTGCCCTTAAAAAAGCCTCAAGTACTGGTAAATATGATGCCATCGTAGCTTTAGGTGCAGTAATTAGGGGCGGGACTCCTCACTTTGAATTCGTTGCCGGAGAGTGCGTAAGAGGTATATCCAAAATTTCACTAGAGAATGAAATACCAATTGCTTTTGGTGTGCTCACTGTTGACACAGTTGAGCAGGCTATAGAGCGCTCTGGAACTTCTGAAAATAAAGGCGCTGAGGCTGCAGAAAGTATTATTAGAATGATCAATTTACTAGAAAAACTGTGACTCCTAAGCAGCGTTCAAGAGCGAGAGTAGTCCAAGCTTTATATCAGTGGTTGGTTTCTGGAGATAATATTAATGACATAGAGTTGCAATTCTTAAATCAAAAAGAAGGCAAGATTTCAAAAGCTTTTTTCTCAAATTTATTATTAAACATTCCAAAAAATATAACTATTCTTGATGAAATTATTAAGCCATCACTTGATCGTGATATTGATGAACTTGGCCCAACAGAAAAGGCAATTTTATATTTAGGTGTTTATGAATTGAAGTTCCAGCCAGAGGTGCCTTACAAAGTAGTTATTAATGAAGCTGTCGAATTATCTAAACTTTATGGTGCAGATGGTTCATATAAGCTTGTTAATTCGTCACTTGATAAAATTGCCCCAGAGCTAAGATCCCTTGAGATTTCTTAAATAGCTTTATTTGAATAGAGTATTTTTTTGTAAATTTATACAAAGCGAAAAAATAAATTTTTTCAAATGGACTACTAAAAAATCTTAAGCTGGTTCTATAGTTCTTTTTTTATTCTCTCTTGAAATAAATTAAACTGTTCTTGAAAAATTGATTGATTTTATCTTTTTTCATGGTAGTATTTCAGTTCGGCCATAAAAAATTTATCTATTTTTTTAACAGGTTTAACTAATATCCTGGTGAAATTTTTTTTATGAAAGAAAGGGTACAATAATATTTATATTAATTTAGGAGAAATAATGAAAAGTATTTATAAAAAACTTGGAGCAACAATTGTCAGTGCTATGGCTACAGTCAATGTAATGGCTCTAGATGAGTTAAATGTTGCTTATTTTGAAGAGTGGCCAATGCCTTTTGAGTATGCAAAGCAAATTGGTGCATATGATGAAGCATTAGGAATGAAAGTTAACTGGAAGGCTTTTGGAACAGGTACAGCAATGTCGGCTGCAATGGCTTCTGGTGATATTCATATCTCTGTGAGTCAAGGTGTTCCTCCGTTTATCGTGGCAGCTTCAACTGGCCAAGACATTCAAATCGTTGATGTGGCAGTAAGTTATGCAGACAACGACAACTGTGTTGTAGCTTCAGGTTTAGAAATTGATGCAAGCAATGCTTCAGAATTGGCTGGTAAAAAAGTGTCAGTTCCAATTGGAACAGCTGCTCACTATGGTTTCTTAAAGCAAATGGAGCATTTTGGTGTTTCAGTCGATTCGATGCAAGTAGTTGATATGGCTCCACCAGAGGGTGCGGCTGCTTTAGCTCAAGGAAGTATTGATATGTTTTGCGGATGGGGTGGTTCACTTCGTCGTGCTCTAGATCATGGTAATGTACTTCTAACTGGTGCTGAAAAAACTGCACTAGGTATTTTAGTTTGGGACGTTACATCTGTACCAGCAGGATTTGCTGATGAAAATGCAGAAGTTCTTCAAACATTCTTAGGTGTTACTGCAGCGTCTAACGCGATGTGGAACTCAGGAGGTTTTACTTCATTGATGCTACCTCATATTGCTAAGGATGCTGGTATGGACGAAGATGCTACAGCAGAAACAATGGCTACTTTTGTATTCCCTTCAGTTGCTAACCAACTTGGTGATAACTGGCTTGGTGGTTCAGGTGCGGCTTTCCTTAAAGGTGTAGCAGATGTATTCGTTAATAGCGGAAACATCCCAAGTGCTCGTGGTTCATATGCTAATGCTATTAATACTGATGGTTTAGAAGGATTGGCAGCACAATAAAGTACTTTGTTATTAGGCTTAATTAAAGTCTATTAATGATGTATTAGTTATACAAAAGGTGGCGCACTTTTAGTGTGCCACCTTTTTAATGATTTAAAGAATTCGGAGCTAACTTTGAAAGGTTTATCAATTGAAAATATATCGATGCGGTTTGATTTGAAGAATGGTTCTTCAGTGCAAGCACTCAAAGACGTATCTTTGGACATTGAAGCAGGACAAATTATTACTGTTCTTGGTCCCTCAGGTTGTGGAAAAACAACATTATTAAATATCGTTGCTGGTTTTCTTGCGCCGACGGAAGGAAAAGTCGTTCTTAATGGGCAAACTGTTCAAGGTCCAGGAGCCGAGCGTGGAATGGTTTTTCAACAGGGCGCTTTGTTTGAGTGGATGGATGTTCGTGCTAATGTTGCTTTTGGTCCTCGTATGAAAGGAACTCCAAAAGCAGAACAAGATGAAAAGGTTAAGCGCCTTCTAGAAATTGTTGGATTAGCTGATTTTGAAGATAAAGCTGTTTATGAGCTATCGGGCGGTATGCAACAAAGAGTCGCTTTGGCGAGATGTCTCGCAAATGATCCAGATGTCATTTTAATGGATGAACCCTTAGGCGCTCTTGACGCACTAACAAGAGAAAAAATGCAGGGTTTGGTTTTAAAACTTTGGAAGGAAACAGGAAAAACAATTTTATTAATTACTCACTCAGTTGAAGAGGCTGTCCTTTTGGGCGAAAGACTTTTGGTTCTTGCTCCAAGACCAGGAAGAATACACAAAGAATACAAGTTGCCGTTTGCTGAAATGGGAGTCAATATGGACTTGAGAGAGGTTAAAAAATCTGAAGGCTATTCTGAAACTCGAGATGAGATCCTCTCTATTATTTGGGAGATGGAAGAAGAAATTATGGGCAGGGCGGACGAAAACTAATGACTATTTTAATTATTTATATCTTAATTTTCATAGCTGCTTTTTACTTAGTAAAGATAGTCAGTTCAATGAGAGCTGTAAAAGATGATTTTACAAGTTTAAAGACTGTTACATTTGGTGACGAAAGTGCAGTATCACCCAATAGAGCTGCATCTATTATTTCAGTTATTGCAATTTTTGCAATTTGGGCTGCGTTTACTGGCTCTAAATATATTCCAGTTCATGTTCCTGGGCCATTTATTGGTGAACTTTCGTTTGAGTACACTGCAATGAATGCATTAGGACAAACTGATGATGCTGAAGTTACAGTTACAGTTTATGATGTTCAGTCTGGAGATATTCCAGATAAGCTAGAAGTTGATCCTGGCTCAGGTTTTGCTCTAAACGATACTGCCCAGATTATTACTTACAGAAGTGGTTTAGTAAAAGTCCAAAAAAATGATGTTGGCGGCAAAGAAAAAGGTTACAAAGTGATTGCTATTAATGGCCAAGAGATATCACCAAGTACTGAGCTTTTTATTGACAATGCCCGAATCTATATGACAGCAAAGGGCACCTTGAGTGTAAAACCTGAACAAGGATGGCAGATGCAGCCTGTTTGGCTTCCTGCTCCAGAAGCTGTCGGCTCAAGATTATTAAAAGTTTATAATGAAGGTTTTAAAAACTTCACACTTTTTGAGCATCTAGGTTGGTCCTTGCTTAGGGTTGTTGTTGGCTTTGTGGCTGGAGCTATTGTTGGAATTCCTTTAGGTTACGCAATGGGACTTTCTGGATGGTTTCGTGGTTGGTTTGATCCGATAGTTGAATTTATGAGACCAGTGCCTCCATTAGCTTTAATTCCATTGGTCATCATCTGGTTTGGAATTGGTGAACAAGGAAAGATTATCTTGCTATTCCTTGCTTCACTTTGGATCATGACAATTTCTGCTAGGGCAGGCGTATCTGGTGTAAAAATTTCTAAAATACATGCCGCATACTCCTTAGGCGCTTCTAAGTGGCAGATTATGAGATTAGTTATTGTTCCAAATAGTTTGCCAGAGATATTTACTGGTGCCCGAGTGTCTATGGGTGTCTGCTGGGGAACTGTTGTTGCGGCAGAGCTTGTTGCCGCTCAAAAGGGTGCTGGCATGATGATTATTAATGCCTCTAAGTTTCAGATGACTGATCTAGTTATTATGGGAATTGTACTCATTGGCGTAATTGGATATGCAATTGACATATTAATGCGTATTTCAGAAAATTATCTTGTCCCATGGAAAGGTAAATAGCTTTTTATAATTTCTTACTTTTTTTACTGGAATAAATAATGTCGCAAATATTACCCAAACAAGCACAAGCTGTCATTATCGGCGGAGGAGTTGTTGGATGTTCGGTGGCCTATCATCTCGCTAAACTTGGCTATACGGATGTTGTGCTTCTAGAACGTAAAAAATTGACCTCCGGAACCACATGGCATGCGGCAGGACTTGTTGGTCAAATGCGCTCTTCTCTCAATTTAACACAGATGGTTAAGTATTCAGGCAATCTGTATGAAACTTTAGAGGCCGAAACGGGTATGGCAACTGGCTACAGACGGACTGGCTCTGTGAGCCTCGCTACTAATCAAGAAAGGCTTACTGAATATAAGCGAAATGCCTCGCTTGCAAAAGTGCATGGCGTAGATGTTCAAATTTTAACGACTGATGAGTTAAGAGATAAAGTCAATTTCTTTAATCTTGATGATGTAGTTGGTGGCGCATGGATTCCAAAAGATGGAAAAGCTGATCCAGCAAATGTTGCAATGGCCTTAGCCAAAGGTGCAAAAAATAAAGGTGTTAAAATTTTTGAGGATGTAAAGGTTACTGGAATTCTTAAAGAGAATGGAAAAGCAACTGGAGTTCAAACTGAGTTTGGGGAAATTAAATCTGAAGTAGTTGTTAATTGCGGCGGAATGTGGGCTAGAGAAGTTGGAAAAATGGCTGGTGTTTCAGTGCCACTTCATGCATGCGAACACTTTTATTTTCTAACTTCAGCAGTTCCAGGGTTAGGAGATATGCCTGTAGTAAGAGTCCCTGATGAGTCAGCATACTACAAAGAAGATGCTGGAAAAATTCTGGTTGGTTTATTTGAGCCTAATGCAAAACCTTGGGCTCAAAATGGAATCCCTGATGATTTTTGTTTTGATCAAATTCAGGATGATTTAGATCATTGTATGCCTTATCTTGAGTTAGCAATGAATAGGGTTCCAGTAATGGAAAGCCTTGGTATTGAAACTCTTTTTAATGGACCTGAAAGCTTTACTCCAGATGATAATTTCCAAATTGGAGAGTCTCCAGAGTTAGGCAACTTTTATGTAGCAGCAGGATTTAACTCAATAGGTATTCAGGCTGCTGGTGGAGCTGGAAAGTACCTTGCAGAGTGGATTATTGCAAAAGAGCCACCTTGTGACCTATGGGATGTTGATATCAGAAGAAATCAATCCTTTCAAAGCAATAAAACTTATTTAGCCAACAGAGTAACTGAAACTCTGGGTTACCTTTATGAAAATCATTTTCCATACCACCAGTACGAGACTGCAAGAGGACTAAGAAAAACACCTCTTTATGATTTCTTTAAAGAACGTGGCGCTTGTTTTGGAGAGGTTGCAGGTTGGGAGAGGCCTAATTGGTTTGTTCCTAAAGAAATGATTGGAAAAGTTGAGCCAAAGTATGAATATTCTTGGGGCAGGCAAAATTGGTTTGAATTTCACAAGCTTGAACAACTAGCTATTAGAGAAACGGTTGGAATGTATGAAATGTCTTCATACGCCAAAATTAGAGTTAAGGGTTCAGATGCGATGGACTTCCTTCAGCTTGTCTGTGCAAATGATGTTAATGTTGAGCCAGGTAAAATGGTTTACACCCAGTGGCTAAATGACAAAGGCGGCATTGAGGCGGATGTAACTGTAACCCGTTTAGAAGCTGATGATTACCTTATAGTGAGTGGAACAATGTGCCTTAATAGAGACATGCATTGGCTTCAAAAAAATATGCCTAAAGACGCTAACTGTTCATTATTTGATTCAACAAGTTCGGAGGGGTGTATTGCCATTATGGGGCCAAATTCGAGAGATTTACTCCAATCCCTTACAGATACTAATATGAGCAACGAAAGCTTCCCATTTGCAAATGTTCGAAATATTGAGATAGGTATGGCAAATGTTAGAGCACATAGAATTACTTATGTTGGTGAGTTAGGGTGGGAACTATACTTTCCAATTGAATTTTCAAGTTATGTTGCTGAGTTAATAGATGAAAAAGGTATAGAGTTCTCTCTCAGGCAGATTGGAATGCATACGGTTGATAGCTGTAGAATTGAAAAAGCATATAGACATTTTGGCCATGATATTACTGATGAAGATCATGTCATTAATGCAGGCCTTGGATTTGCAGTAAAGCTTGATAAAAAACCTTCTAAATATGGAAATTTTATTGGCTACGACTCAGTTCAATCAAAAAAAACTGCTGGGTATGATATGCGAGTCATGCAATTTTTATTAAATAATTCAGATCTAATGCTTTACCATAATGAGCCTATCCTAAAAAATGGGGAAATTGTCGGTCATTTAACTAGCGGAACATATAGTCATACTCTGGGAAGTGCTGTTGGTCTTGGTTATATACCCTGTAAACCTAATGAAAGCCAAGAGGATATCTTGAGCGCTGATTACTCAGTCGAGGTAGAAGGTGTTATTGAGAAGTGTAAGGTTTCTCTCAAGCCAATGTATGATCCACTAAATGAGAAAATTAGAATCTAATAGTTAGTTTTGTATAAATACGCCTATTAATGTTGCTACTCCAACGATTCCAAGTGCTATCAAAGAGGAGTTTCTATAGTATTTATTCCCAGAAACATTAAAAAACCTCGTGCCTATATATGTAGAAAAAACATAGAGTGGAGCGGTTATTACACCTGTCAAGAGAATATTTTTTGTAAATAGACCAAAAAAGTAAAGGCTAATAATAGCGCTTATTACAAGACCAGAGGTAATAACTAAAATATTTGCGCGTGCAACTTCATCACTGTCATCCTTAGATAATAGAACAGTTACATATGGCGGACCTCCCATACCTGTTGCTCCCTGCATTAATCCACTAATAGCACCTCCTAAGGTGAGAACATGATTAGTTATCGTAGATTTAATTCTCCAACCACTGCCAATAAGAATAACAAAAAATATCAATAAGATAGACATCAAAGTTTTTATAACTTGTTCATCTATTGAAACTAAAAATACTGTTCCAAAAGGAATAGTTAACATCATTGTTAACATCATAGGGGTTATCTCTTTCAAATTAGATTTCTTAACGCCAATAAAAGTCAAGTATATAGTTGCCGGGATTTCAATGACAATATTGAAAACCATCGCAAAGATTGGAGAGTAGAAATAGGATAAGATTGGGATCATTAGCAACCCTGATCCAAAACCAATGAACCCTCTTAAAAAACCAGAAAGAACAACAACTATAACAATTAAAAAATAATTATCAGGAACAAAGTTAAAGAAATCTTCCATTAAATTTAGTGAGATTTAGGAATCAAAGATTTAATTTCTTTGATGATAATATCCATACCCTTGTTTATCTTGTTTGTATCTATAGCGGAATACCCAAGATGTAAAAAATTTGAAGGAGGGTTTTTCTCATTAAATAGTGTATTGCCAGATCTTACTGAAACACCTTTTTTTAACAGTCTCTTGCAAAGTATGTCGCTATCAACTGATTCAGGAATTTCAACCCAAAAAGTTGAGCCTCCAAGAGTTGGTGCACAGGACAATAGCGGCTCTTGATGAATTTTTTCATTAATTAGCCCCCATCGTTCTTTATTTGTTTTTTGTATTTTGGTAAACATGTTATGGTAATGACCTAAGCCAATAAATAGAGCAACAGATCTTTGATTGTTTGCAGGTATGTGTCTTATCATAAGGCGCCTCAAAGCTTTAGCCTCTTTTATGAAGCTCTCTGGTGCTACCATATATCCAAGCCTTAGGCCTGGCGCAAATGCTTTAGAGAAGCTGCCAACATAGATGACGTTATTATCTTTATCAAGACTTTTTAAGGAAGGATGAGGTTTTTTTTGAAAGTTAATTTCAGCTTCATAATCATCCTCAATAATAACCATTTGATTTTCTTTGGCAACTGATAGAAGTTCATTTCGTCTATCCATGCTCATAGTGACACCGGTTGGATATTGATGACTTGGAGTGGTAAAAATAATATCAGTTTTAGGGTCAATATCTTTGATGACAATTCCATCCTTATCAATACTAATTGGGACAATATTGTCAGTTTTTGAGCTAAATATATTTCTTACATCTGGATATCCTGGGTTTTCCATACCCACAACAGTGCCTTGCTTGGTAAGTAAGCTGGCGATTATATATATCGCATTCTGACTTCCTGATGTAATTAGAATTTGATCTTTATTTGCCCAAATACCTCTCTTTGGAAGTACCTTAGATTGAATCTGTTTAATTAAAGAAGGGTCATCATTGTCTACATGATCTATATTCCATTTTTGAATTTCAGGAAGTGTCGATGAATGCCTGACTACTTCTCTCCATTCATAGTAAGGAATTAGACTTTTATCAATTTGACCAATAGTAAATGAATAGGGCAGACTTTGCCAGTTCTCTGGATTATGAATATTTGTTTGGGTCGATGGTTTTTTTGTGATTAACTTATCATGCCATATAGGTGATTCAACATTACTTGACTGTTCGCTATCATTTGAATTGTAGCTCTCATAAAATTGTTCATTTACATAATACCCTCTCCTTTCTTGAGGAGTAATATAGCCATCAAATTCTAACTCTTTATAGGCTGCAATGACTGTATTTCTTGCAACTTTAAGAGCACTTGCAAGATTTCTGGATGACGGGAGGGGTTCATTTGGACCAATTAAACCATTTGTAATTGCATCAATCAACTGCTGGCGAATTTGAAGTTGAAGGGTCCGAGGCTTGTCATGCCTAAGAGAAAAAAACTGGTTCCACATTTCATCCATTATTCTGGCCTATTAATTGTAAGTTTCCTGGTTCTATATATATGTTAAATCAGGACCAGTTATATTTTACAATTCGTTTCTTAAAAAATGCACTGAATTTGAACTAGGAGGGAGTATGTCAAATACTACAGTTGTAGATAATGCTAAAGATCACGTCTGGCACCATTTAACTCAACATAAAGCTTTTGAAGAGAACGATCCTTTAGTGATGACTGAAGCAAAAGGTATGATCATAACAGATTCTAAGGGTGATGAATATCTAGACGCCACCTCTGGAGGTGTTTGGACCGTTAACCTCGGCTATGGAAGAGATGACATGGTTAAGACAGTCTCGGATCAACTTTCAAGAATTCCATATTTTGCTGGTGCCTTTGGTAATGAGCCAGCTTCTCATTATGCTCAAGAGATAACATCTTTAATGCCAGGGATGAATCGCGTTTATTATTCAAACTCAGGCTCTGAGGCGAATGAAAAGGGATACAAAATGGTCCGTCAGTTAGCACATTTTGATAACGATGGAAAAAAACATAAAATTATTTTTCGTGATCGTGACTATCATGGCACCACTATTGGGGCTATGAGTTCATCGGCTCAAATTCAAAGAAAGAAACAGTATGGGCCTTTTGCGCCTGGTTTTGTAGAAATGCCTAATTGTTGTTGCTATCGTTGTCCGTTTGGTAAAAAGTATGGGGAATGTAATATTGAATGTGCAACAGTTCTTGAAGATATTATTTTGAAAGAAGACCCTGATACTGTTGGTTCAGTTGTGCTTGAGCCTATTACTGCTGGTGGCGGTGTAATTCCTCCAGTTCCAGAGTATTTCCCAATTATTCAGTCGATTTGTAAAAAATATGACGTTTTGCTTCACATTGATGAGGTAGTTTGCGGACTTGGTAGAACGGGAAAATGGTTTGGTTATCAGCATTTTGATGTTCAGCCTGATATTGTTACAACTGCAAAAGGTTTGGCGGCTGGTTATGCTGCAATATCTGTAACTATTACATCTGAGGAAATTTTTCAAAGATTTAAGCAAGATCATACTAATCCAGATAGTTACTTTAGAGATATTTCTACTTTCGGTGGCTGTACTGCTGGTCCAGCAGCAGCGCTTGAGGTGGTTAATATTATCAAAAAAGAAAATCTCCTTGAAAACGTAACAAACATGGGTAACTATCTTAAGGATAAGTTGAACGCTCTTCAAGATAAGTATGAAATTATTGGAGATGTTAGAGGAAAAGGATTGTTTTGTGGTATTGAGCTAGTCAAAGATAGGCAAACTAAAGAGCCAGTTCATGAAAGCGTTGCTATGGCTATTGCGGGGCATTGTTTAAAAAATAAAGTTATGATTGGAAGAACCAATCGTAGCTTTGAATTTAACAACAACGTACTACTTTTTAGTCCATCATTCATATGCTCTAAAAATGAAATTGATCAAATCGTTGCTGCTGTTGATAATGCTATTGCTGCAAATACATAGAATTTTTTATTAAATTTATAGGAAAAATAAAATGATTATTGGTGTTCCAAAAGAAATTAAAAACCATGAGTACAGAGTAGGATTAACGCCTAGAAGTGTTAAGGAGTTTATTAATCATGGCCACAAAGTTTTAGTTCAAACCAATGCAGGTGTTGGAATTGGTGCAAGTGATGATGAATATCTAGATACTGGGGCTGAAATCATATCTACTGCCAAGGAAGTTTTTGATAAAGCGGAAATGATTGTAAAGGTAAAAGAGCCTCAAGCAGAAGAAATTGCAATGCTTAGAGAAGGTCAAATTCTATACACTTATCTTCATCTCGCTCCAGATCCAGAGCAAACTAAAGGTTTGGTAGAAAGTGGTGCAATTTGTATAGCCTATGAAACAGTCACATCTCCAAGAGGCGGCCTTCCATTATTAGCGCCAATGTCAAAGGTTGCTGGAAGAATGGCAGTCCAAGCTGGCGCTCACTTTTTAGAGCATCCAAATGGTGGCATGGGTGCACTACTTGGCGGTGTTCCAGGGGTTGATCCACTCAATGTTGTGATACTAGGTGGTGGCGTTGTTGGTGCTCATGCTGCTCATATGGCAGTTGGAATGGGAGCAGATGTCTGGGTTCTTGATAACAATCCTGAAACCTTAGAGTCTCACTGGCAGCAATTTGGTAGAAGTACCAATACGGTATTCTCAACAAAAAGTTCGGTAGAGGAGTATGTGCTTCAGGCAGACCTGGTTATTGGTGGTGTTTTAATCCCAGGTGCTGAGGCACCAAAATTAGTTTCTAAAGAGATGATTAAGGCAATGAAGCCTGGATCTGTGATTGTTGATGTTGCAATTGACCAAGGTGGTTGCTTTGAAACTTCGAAAGCAACAACACATGCTGAGCCAACTTATATTATTGATGATGTGGTTCATTATTGTGTTGCAAATATGCCTGGAGGCGTTCCAAAGACATCTACTTATGCCCTGAACAATGTAACATTGCCGTTTGGGCTTAGTATTGCAAATAAAGGCGTTAAACAAGCTTTATTGGATGATGAACATTTGAGAGCAGGATTGAATGTCCACAGTGGACAAGTAACCTGTCTTGAGGTGGCTCAAGATTTGGGATATGATTATGTTCCAGCTCTTGATATGCTCAATAAATAAATAATATAAATAGGAGAGAAAGAAATGGCAAAGATGACCTCAAGTGAGGCTTTCGTTGAAACAATGGTCGCTAATGATGTAACTGATATATTCGGTATCATGGGTTCAGCGTTTATGGATGCAATGGATATTTTTGAACCAGCAGGAATCAGATTTATTCCGGTAGTTCATGAACAAGGCGCTGCTCATATGGCAGATGGGTACTCAAGAGTTAGTGGTAGACATGGTGTAGTGATTGGTCAGAACGGTCCTGGTATCTCCAACTGCGTAACAGCTATTGCTGCTGCTTACTGGGCTCATAGTCCTGTTGTTATTGTGACTCCTGAAGCCGGAACTATGGGTATGGGTCTTGGAGGTTTTCAAGAAGCTAATCAGCTTCCTATGTTCCAAGAGTTTACTAAGTACCAAGGTCACGTTGTTAATCCGATGAGGATGGCTGAATTTACGGGTCGTTGCTTTGATAGGGCTATGAGCGAAATGGCTCCTACACAGTTAAACATTCCAAGAGATTACTTTTATGCAGATGGTGAGTTTACAATTCCTACTCCAAGAAGAATTGATAGAGGATCTGGAGGTGAGGATACTTTAAATGAGGCTGTTGCTTTAATTGCAAAGGCTAAGTTTCCAGTTATTGTTTCAGGTGGCGGCGTTGTTATGGCAGATGGCGTTCAGGAATGTGCTGCATTAGCGGAACGTCTTGGTGCACCGGTCGTTAATAGTTATCTTCACAATGATTCTTTCCCTGCGAGTCACGATTTATGGTGTGGTCCACTAGGTTATCAAGGCTCAAAAGCAGCTATGAAGTTAATCTCAAAAGCAGACGTGGTTATTGCTTTAGGGACTCGCTTAGGTCCTTTTGGAACGCTACCTCAGCACGGGATGGATTATTGGCCTAAAGATGCTCAAATTATTCAAATTGATGCTGATCACAAAATGTTAGGTTTGGTGAAGCCAATCAATGTTGGTATCTGTGGTGATGCAAAAGCTGTAGCTGAAGTTCTATGTCAAAAACTAAAATCAGAAACGTTGAGCTGTGATTCAACTAAGTCTGAAAGAGCCACAACAATTGCTGATGAAAAATCAGCTTGGGAGCTCGAGCTTGATGAGTGGATTCATGAAACTGACTCTTATAGTATGGATATGATTGCTAACAAAGAAGAAGGATGGCTTCACCCAAGACAAGTCCTACGCGAACTTGAAAAAGCTATGCCTGAGGATGTCATGGTCTCTACTGATATTGGAAATATCAATTCTGTAGCCAATAGTTATCTTAGATTTGAAAAGCCACGTAGTTTTTTTGCAGCGATGAGTTTTGGAAACTGTGGTTATGCCTTTCCAACAATTATTGGAGCCAAAGCAGCGGCTCAGCATAGACCCGCTGTTTCTTACGCAGGTGATGGTGCTTGGGCAATGAGCATGGTTGAAACTATGACTTGTGTGCGTCATGATATTCCAGTGACTGCAGTTGTTTTTCATAATCGTCATTGGGGCGCTGAAAAGAAAAATCAAGTAGATTTTTATGACAGACGTTTTATTGCTGCTGAGCTTACTGATCAGCACTTTGTTAATATTGCAGAATCAATGGGTGCTGAAGGAATACGAGTTGATAAACTTGAAGATGTAGGTCCAGCTCTTAAAAAAGCGATAGATATGCAAATGAATGAAAGAAAGACAACAATCATTGAAATTATGTGCTCAAGAGAGCTTGGAGATCCGTTCAGAAAAGACGCATTAAGCAAGCCAGTTAGATTCCTTGACAAGTATAAAGATTTTGGTGAAAAATCTCCTCATAGATAAGTCTTAACTATCAATCCCTCAGAGTGGTATATTATTGCGCTCTGAGGGAATAAATTTTTTTACAATGAATGAAAATTCGATAACACCATCTGATGTTTTAGATTATTGGTTTTCAGAAAAAAGCAAACAATTCTGGTTTGCTTCAACCCCCCAAGTAGACAACGAAATTAAAGTACGTTTTGAAAGCGTTTGGGAAAAAGCAGCGGAAGGAGAATATAGTCAGTGGAGAGAAACAGCTGATGGCTCTGTTGCTCTTATAGTAATTTTGGATCAGCTACCCCTTAATATGTTCAGATCAGATCCAAAAGGCTTTCAAACAGAGAATATGGCAGTTGAAGTAGCTTTAAATGCAATCAATAATGGGTTTGATGAGGAGCTCAATGATGAAAAGCTATTATTTCTGTTTATGCCATTGATGCATAGTGAAAATATTGATCATCAAAATTTACAAGTTTATTTGTTTGATAAGTACAACTTTAACCTTGAGTTTTCAAAGCATCACAGAGATCTCGTTAAAAAATTTGGTCGCTTCCCACATAGAAATGAAATTTTAGGGCGCATGAGTACCATGGAGGAACTTGACTATCTTCTCTCTGATAACGCATTTAAGGGTTAGGACTTATTATTTATTTAACAGAAAGTATTGCGTCAATCCCTGCTTGAGAAACTACTATATCTTGGTCAGAACTGCCAGAACTGCAACCAATCCCACCAACAATCTGACCATCAACAAAAAGAGGTAGGCCACCACCAACTACACAAAAACGACCTTGATGTGAGGTTTGAATACCAAATGCTGGCCCATGATTAATAACAGATTTACCATAATCTAAGGTCGCCTTTCTAGCTGCCGCAGCAGTAAATGCCTTATCGATAGAGACATTAATGCTTGTAATTTTTGCATTATCCATTCTTGTAAATAACATGAGGTGACCACCATCGTCCACAATAGCGATATCCATGTCTATACCTAGTTCAATTGCTTTATTAATGGCACCATCCATCATTTTCTTTGTATCTTCAAGCGTAAGTTTTAGTACTTGTTTCATAATATAACTCGCAGAGCAGCTAATTCGTTTCGTTGCAACCTCTGTTTAACTTTCTCATAGATAATATGACTCATAAAAACCCCTTTATATTGATCACTTTCGTAATAATATAGCTACATTTTCAAAGAGTAGATTTAGTAATTGTCAAAGGTGATTTAGGTCAAATCAACTGACACATCTATTGCGATTTAATATTTACTTTAAGGTAGGGTTCGATCGGTGATAAGAGCTACCTGTTTCCAAGAAAAATTGACAATCCATCTACTTTGCCTTCTTAGCTTCAAGAAATTTACGTCTAAACCTTATTAATATATCTTCTGTGTATCCATTTGCCTGATCTGCACCTTCAAGTGCAAGTGCTATTGAGGCTTTGTAAGCAAAACTATCATAGTTTGGTGCCAATGCAAGATAGTTAGGGTCATTTTTGTTTTGATCATCAACAATAACAGCCATATCTTGAAATGCTTTATTTACCTGATCTTTTGTACATATTTTATGATGAAGCCAGTTTGCCATATGTTGTGAAGAAATTCTTAGTGTAGCTCGGTCTTCCATTAGACCAATATGATTGATATCTTGAACTTTTGAGCAACCAATCCCCTGGTTAATCCATTTAACGACATACCCTAAGATGCTCTGCGCATTGTTATTGATTTCCTTAATAATTTTCTCTTCAGATAATTGATCAGCTAACTTCAAAAATGGAATTTTATACAGGTCATCCTGGTTTGGTTTTTGGTGCTTAGATAAGAGCTCTTGTTGCTGTCTAAATACATTAAAACGATGATAATGAGTAGCATGTAAAGTTGCTGCTGTTGGTGAAGGAACCCATGAACAGCTTGCTCCAGCCTCTAAATGGACCATTTTGTTATCTAGCATTTGACGCATTTGGTCGGGCTGAGCCCACATACCTTTTCCAATTTGTGCTCTTTTATAAAGACCACATTCAAGGCCTGAACTGACATTATTTTCTTCATAGGCAGAAAACCATGCCTCTTCCTTGATGAGGTTTTTACAGCGCATCGCTCCCGCCATCATAGAAGTATGTATTTCATCACCCGTTCTATCAAGAAATCCGGTATTAATAAAAATGATGCGATTTCGAGCTTCGAAAATACAGGCTTTTAGGTTTATAGTTGTTCTTCTTTCTTCATCCATAACTCCAATCTTCAGGGTGTTTTCCTTAATTGACAGTGCTTTCTCAACTGCTGAAAATAAATCCATAGTGAATTTAACTTCTTCAGGGCCATGAAGCTTGGGCTTGACAATGTAGATGCTGCCTTTTTTGGAATTCATTTTGAGTTTTAAATCATGAAGGGCAATCAGTGAAGTAACCATTGCGTCCAAAATGCCTTCTGGGATTGGTGATCCATCATTATTCGTGACCATTTCAGTTGTCATGTGGATGCCTACATTTCGAACAAGCGTTAAACTTGTTCCAGGCAGCTTACAGATAGCACCATGAGTATCGGTATAGGTCTTATCTTTATTCAATGATCTCGTAATAGTTTCGCCACCCTTTACAAAAGAGGCACTTAATTCACGCTTCATGAGTCCAAGATAGTTTCGATATGCATGAATTTTTTCTTCGTCTGAGACAGTGGATGCAGAATCCTCAAAGTCAACGATTGTAGTCACAGCAGACTCCAATATGACATCAAAGATCCCACTCTTATGAAGGCTCCTTTCTTGGTCACATACAATCTCAATATGAAGATTATTGTTTTTTAATAATATATTTCCATTTTCAGTAAGCCCAATATATTGACTAGGGTTTATTAAGGTTGCTACTTCACCGTCATTCAAATTAAAAATTAAAGTTCCCTTATACTTAACTTGAGTTGTAATTTGTCGATATGAAGCGCCCTTAAGGGGTGCAATTTCATCGAGAAAATCACAAGCAAGTTCTGCTGTTCGATTAACCCTTTGAAGATTATGCGCAAATGAGGTACTCATGCTACCCTTATTAGGTATGACATTGGTTCCATAAAGTGAGTCAAAGAGGCTACCCCATCTTGCATTTACAGCATTAAGGACAAATCTTTGATTGGTAATAGGGACAACGAGTTGAGGTCCTGCAACTTGAGAAATTTCATCGTCAACCTCTTCTACTTCAATAGAGAATTCATCTGGCTTTTCAGCGACATAACCAATACTCTGCAAAAATTCTTTATATTTCTGAGGGTCGATACGTTTATTTTGAAGATGCCACTCATCTATTTGTGATTGTAATTCATCACGTTTATCTAAGAGTAATTGGTTAGACTCTTGAAGTTCACTCAAAATTTTCGAAAGCGATTCGAAGAAATCAGTTGCAGTGATTTCTAATCCATCACATACTTCGTTATCAATAAAGTCAAAGAAGATTTTATCAACTTTAATATCTTGAATTATTTGTTGGCCAGCGTTCATGAATTTACCTTATTTTCAATTACAATTACACCATCTTCATCAGCATAAAGATAATGATTTGGGATAAATTTTACATTTGAAAAGTCAACAGTTAAATTTCTTTTTCCATTTCCTTTTTTAATACTTTTTCGAGGGCAAACGCCTAGAGCTTTTATGCCAATAGTCATGGAATTAATCATTACAGAATCCCTAATTGATCCATTTACAACAATCCCCTCCCACTCATTTTTAATTGCGTCTGATGCTCTTTTATCGCCGAGCATTGCGCACCTCAAAGATTCTCCAGCATCGATAACTAAAACGCAGCCTTTGCCATTCATTTTTAAAGCTTCTTCAACGAGAGAATTATCTTCAAAGCATTTGATAGTAACGATGCGACCTGAAAAAGCAGTTTTACCTCCATAGCTTTTAAATATGGGATCTAAGTACTGAACATGGGGATGCAGCTGATCTGAAATATCACAGGTTGATTTCATTTAGTTGTCCTTATAAATTTCACACATACGCTTTTCAGAACCATAGGGGTAATAATCCATCACACCATTTTGTTTGATTTTTTCTTGAATAGAAACCCAATAGTCAGCATCTAGTAATTTTTTATACTTTTTATTGAATACTTCCTTCATGTAAGGATTTGGCAGCATAAAGTATTTAAATTCTTCAGGAAATACATCGTTCTGACCCACGTAATACCAGGGCTCAGAGGCCATCTCTTGTTCATATGTTTTAGCTTTAGGTATTTTTTTAAAGATAGGAGTGCTCATTAATGTGATTTCATCATAATCATAAAACACGACTCTATTCTGGCGGGTTACACCAAAATTTTTGGTTAGCATGTCTCCAGGGAAAATATTTGAATTAATTAGCTCGTCAATAGCCTTTCCATAGTCATTAATAATATGATTTTGTTGTTTTTTATTTGCAGTTTCAAGATACATATTTAGAGGCGTCATTTTGTTTTCAATATACATATGTTTGATTATGAGCAGGTCATTCTCTATCTCAATATTGGAGCTCGCCTTTTTTTCTAATTCTTTAAGTAAAGCATCATCGATATCTTTCAATGGAAAGGCAACATTTGAAAATTCCCAGGTATCAGCTAGCCTTCCAATTCTGACATGATTTTTCACGAAATAGTATCTATCTTTGACCATTTCTTTTGTGCCCATCTTAGGCGGTGCAAATTGATCATTGATTACTTTAAAAACATAAGGATACATAGGAAAAGTGAAAACCGACATGACCATCCCTTTAATGCCCGGAGCAATAATTAATTTTTCACTAGTGATTTTTGAGTATTTAAGGAAATGCCTATATAAAAGCGTTTTACCTTGTTTGTGAAGGCCAATTGCGCTATAGAGGACAGCTCTTGTTTTTCCAGGTAGAAGTTCTTTTAGATACTCTACAATGGCAGAAGGGTAATCAGTAGTTATAAAAAAATAGGATCTAGAAAAGCTAAAAATAATAGATATTGATCCGATATCAGTCAGCAAACTGTCAACATACAGCCCTTTATTTTCATCATTCAATAGAGCTATAAGAACAGGGACATCAGAATGGAGCTGGGTGACAATTTTTCCTACAATATAAGCACATTTTCCTCTAATAAAAGGGGTACTGATAAATTGAAGCTCAAATACCTCAGACTGAAGTCTTGGCATTTGCTTGATAAGTTGTTCTTGAAGCCTTTCGATGTCTTGATCAAGATTCCCAAATTTACAACTAAATTTATAGTTATTTAGGACTGAAGTTAAAGTCTCTTTAAGCTGACCATCATCGACAAAATAGCTATCGATAACTGGCTCATCCATATCGATATAGTTCAGAGAGACGCAGGGTTTAGTAAAAATATATTGATTATTATAAAAGCTTCTTGAAAATATCCTGCAAAAGACTGAGTTGTAAAAGGTTTCTGCAAGCTCAGGCTGCTTATGTGCTGTGATTAGCTCGATATATACATGCTTGGTGTTTTTCCAAAAATCTGAATTAAACTTATCCATCTTCTGAGTCTCATTGAATTCAGCTTTTGCACCATAAAGGGTTTGTTTTTTTAACTCAGAGGATAGATTTTTACAAAAAACATCAACTTGCTCATCATAGAAATTAAGTCTAAGCTTAGAGTCATTCTCAATTTTTTCCCATTCTTTTTCCTCAAAACATCTTTTTGCTTCAATGGATGCACTTTTAATGTTTTGATAATGATGCTCGAATCCCAACAAAATCTTCTTGGCAATTGAGAGTGAGATTTTTTGAGATGAGCTGCTTAGCATTTTAAGTTCGTTATATGTAGAAGCCCTTCAAATATGAAGGGCATCATAGAATTATTACTGATAAGACTTAACTAAACTGCTCTTCCTCAGTTGAGCCTTTCAGTGCAGTTACTGATGATTCTCCACCCTGAATAACAGTTGTAACGTCATCAAAATAACCTGCTCCAACTTCTTGCTGATGAGATGCAAAGGTGTACCCTTTCTTTGCAGCATTAAACTCTGGCTCTTGAACCTTTTCAACATAGTGTTTCATGCCTTCACCTTTTGCATATTCATAAGCAAGGTCAAACATGTTATACCACATATTGTGTATGCCAGCCAAAGTGATAAATTGATACTTATAACCCATCTCAGAAATCTTTTCCTGAAAAGAGGCAATTTGACTATCATTTAAATTCTTTTTCCAGTTGAACGATGGAGAGCAATTGTAGGCTAGTAGTTGGCCGGGATTTTCTGCAAGGACTGCTTCTGCAAACTCGCGCGCAAATCCAAGATCAGGTTTGCCCGTTTCACACCATACCAAGTCAGCATAAGGGGCATAAGCAACTCCTCTTGAGATGGATTGTTCAAGGCCATTTTTAACAACATAAAAACCCTCAGCAGTTCTCTTTCCAGTAATAAAGGCAGCATCATGTGGATCAACATCTGAAGTAAGAAGATTTGCTGCTTCTGCATCAGTCCTGGCAAGCAGAAGTGTAGGAACCCCCATAACATCTGAGGCCAAGCGAGCAGAAATCAGTTTTTGAACTGCTTCTTGTGTTGGTACTAAAACTTTACCACCCATATGGCCGCATTTCTTGACTGCAGCTAACTGATCTTCGAAGTGAGCACCAGCGGCACCATTAGCAATCATATTCTTCATTAACTCAAATGAATTCAATACGCCGCCAAATCCAGCCTCTGCGTCGGCAACGATTGGTAAAAAGAAATCAATATATTTATCATCACTAGGGTCGATACCTTGGGACCACTGAATTTCATCTGCTCTTTTAAATGTATTGTTAATTCTTCTTACCATTGTAGGCACAGAGTCATAAGCGTAGAGTGATTGGTCCGGGTACATTGTTTCAGAGGTGTTTCCATCAGCAGCAACTTGCCATCCAGAAAGATAAATTGCCTCAATGCCAGCCTTTGCCTGCTGCATTGCTTGACCTGCAGTGATTGCTCCCATGCAGTTGACATAGCCTTTTTTGGATGAGCCATTAACCAGATCCCAAAGCTTTTCAGCCCCTCTTCTAGCATAAGTACATTCAGGCTGAACTGATCCACGAAGCCTTACAACATCTTCAGCAGAATAAGTTCTTTTGACGTTGGACCATCTGGGGTTATCTTGCCAGTCTTTCTCTAATGCTTTAATTTGCTCTTTTCTGTTCACCTTTCTCTCCTTAGTTATCACTATTTTATGAAATAGATTCTTTTAAAATATTATGTGTTATGTCAGTTTTTAGACAGATATCATGTTTAACATATCAGGCCTAAAGTATTGATAAAACTACTAATTGCATACCTTTTTCATAATACCAATATTACATCTAGAAAGTTTATTTTTTTCACTATATAATATATATTTTTCATAATATGAAATTAAATGAAGCCAAGATCGATTGATAAGAACTACAATGCCATAGAAAAATGCTTACAAATACTATCTATGTATTCTCTAGACAAGACTCAATTTTCTATCAAGGAGATTTGCACTCAATTAAACTTTAACGTTTCAACTGCATATCGAATTCTGTGTACTCTTGAGGAGTATGGCTATGTATCTCGCTTAAAAAATAAAGACTATGTCATTGGGACTCAGGCACTCTATTTGAGTGCAATATACACTCAAAGTAATCATCTTGAGCAAATCAGACCTATTGTTGATCGAATAAGGGATATATCTGGTGAAACCTCATCTTTTTTTGTAGAAGAGGATGACAATCGTATTTGTTTGTATAGGGCTCATTCTCGTGATGAAATTAGACATAATATTGAGCAAGGATCTCGATTAGAGCTCAATAGAGGGGCATCAGGACGAATCATTTTGGCTTATGGCAAGAGACAAAAAGATAAAAAAGGGTTTTATAAAGATATTCGTGACCAGGGTTACTATCTATCAATTAATGAACACAATGCATCTCTATTTGCTTTAGCAGTACCGGTGCTGTCGAACAGTGATAAATTTGTGGGTGCGATTGTAGTTTCAGGACCGATAAGTCGCTTTGATGATCAACAAAAAATATCATTATTAAAGCTTTTGAATGATCAACTAGACAATATTGTAATGCCATAGTCTATAGGTGATATGGGACTAAGTTGGTTAGACGTGATTTCTCTATTTATATCTACAAATTATTAACTAATAGTTTCTTAATTTTAGTGACTTAATTTTTTTTATTTTCTCTTGTTCATATGTATCATTACTTATTGGATTATGTCCGAATAACTTTATTACTTATTGTTAAATTATGAAGCACCACCTATATATCGATGGCAATTATTTAGCGTCTTCCTCTGGCGAAACATTTAAGTCGATCAATCCTGCGAATGGAGAGACGATTGCTATTGTTGATCAGGCAAGTGAAAAAGATGTTGAAAAGGCAGTTTTATCCTCTGAGAAAGCTTTTAGTGTTTGGAGTCAAATGAGTGCATTTGAGAGAGGTAGAATTCTTCTCAAAGCCGTCTCTATTCTTCGAGAAAGAAATGATGAGCTTGCTGAACTTGAAGTTCTAGATAGCGGCAAGCCACTCCAAGAGGCAAACTGTGTTGATATTCAAACTGGGGCTGATGTCATTGAATACTATGCTGGATTAGCACCCACTCTTCAAGGGTCTCAGCAGGACCTAGATTCGAATACTTTTTTTATGTCTAAAAGGGAGCCCTTAGGAGTGTGTGCTGGTATTGGGGCATGGAATTACCCTATTCAAATTGCCTGCTGGAAGTCCGCTGCATGTCTTGCTGCTGGAAACACTATGGTGTTTAAGCCTTCTGAAGAAACACCACTCAGTGTTCTAAAATTGGCTGAGATATATACCGAGGCAGGAATGCCTCCAGGTGTCTTTAATGTGGTCCAGGGCGACTATAGAGTTGGTCAATTCCTGACAAGACACCCTAGAATTGCTAAAGTTTCATTTACTGGTGAGAGTGGTACTGGGAAAAAGGTAATGACTGATGCCTCTGGTTCATTAAAGGAGGTAACCTTGGAGCTTGGAGGAAAGTCACCTTTAATTATCTTTAATGACGCGAACCTTGATAATGCCGTTTCTGGAGCTCTTTTGGCAAATTTTTATACGCAGGGTGAAGTCTGTACTAATGGAACAAGAGTTTTTGTTCAGTCTGCTATTTATGACAGTTTTCTTGAATTGGCATGTCAGCGAACTAAAAATATTAAAGTTGGCAATCCCTCGAATATAGAGACCCAAATGGGAGCATTAATTAGCTCTAAGCATCTTGAGAAAGTTATGGGCTATATCGATCATGCTAAAAAATCAGGTGCACGACTTATAACTGGTGGCAACCGATTTAAATCGGATGAAACTAACAATGGCTTCTTTGTCGAGCCTACCATTTTTGCTGATTGTGAAGATGAAGCAAGTTTTGTCAAAGATGAAATTTTTGGCCCTGTAATGTCTGTGCTCCGCTTTGAAGAGGAGTCTGAGGTTATTCAAAGAGCAAACAATACTAGGTTTGGTCTGGCAGCTGGAGTTTTTACTCAAGATATTAGTCGTGCTCATAGAGTCATTAACGAACTTGAGGCTGGAATTTGCTGGATAAACAGCTGGGGAGATTCTCCTGCTGAAATGCCAGTTGGAGGGTTTAAAGAGTCAGGAATTGGTCGAGAGAATGGCCCTGAAACTTTAAAGAGCTATACTCAAATCAAAAGTATCTTTATTCGCCTTGATGATGTTGAGAGTCCTTACTAAATAATAAAAAAGTATGAATATAAATTTTGATTACATTGTTGTTGGCGCTGGTTCTGCGGGGTGCGTTTTGGCTAATCGTTTGAGTGAATCAGGCGAGCACAGTGTGATTCTTCTAGAGAACGGTGGTAGCGATAAAAATATCATGATTCAAATGCCAACAGCGCTCTCTTATCCGATGAATACTAATAAGTATGCCTGGCAATTTCATACTGAGCCAGAGCCTTTTTTAGATAACAGAAAAATGCACTGTCCAAGAGGCAGAGTCATGGGAGGGTCCTCCTCAATCAATGGAATGGTTTATGTTCGAGGACATGCTGAAGATTTTAACCAGTGGGAGGAACATGGTGCTAAAGGCTGGGCTTATAAGGATTGCTTACCTTACTTTAAGCGCTGCGAAAGTTGGCACGAAGGTGAGAATGATTACCGTGGTGGAAATGGTCCTGTTTCAACTTCGAATGGCAATAATATGAAGCTTAATCCGCTATATAAGGCCTTTATTGAGGCTGGAAAAGAGGCTGGGTATCCAGAAACTAAAGACTATAACGGAGAACAGCAAGAAGGTTTTGGCCCAATGCATATGACAGTAGGTGGCGGCGTTCGCTCTTCAACATCTAATGCCTACATTAAGCCAGCAAAAAATAGATCTAATCTCAAGATATTAACTAACGTACTTGTTCAAAAAGTCATACTTGAAAATAAAATAGCTACGGGCGTTGAGTATTCAATAAATGGAAATAAAAAAGCTTTAAAGGCAAATAAAGAGGTGATTCTTTGCGCAGGTTCAATTGGATCGCCACAGCTTCTTCAGTTGTCAGGCATTGGACCAAAAAAAGTTCTAGATGATGCAGGCGTAGATGTTTTGCATGAGTTGCCAGGAGTTGGGGAAAATCTTCAAGACCATCTCGAGGTTTACTTCCAATATCATTGTAAAAAACCAATTACTCTTAACAGCAAGCTAAACCTTTTCAGTAAGGGGCTTATAGGCATTGAATGGATATTAGCAAAGACCGGATTAGGCGCAACTAACCACTTTGAATCATGTGGCTTTATTCGCTCTCGTGCTGGCCTTAAATGGCCAAATATACAATACCATTTTCTTCCAGCTGCCATGCGATATGATGGAAATGCAGCTATGGATGGGCATGGCTATCAGGTCCATGCTGGCGTTAATAAAGTCACCAGTCGAGGTAATGTTCGGATAAACAGTTCAGATCCAAAAGCAAAGCCAACAATTATTTTTAACTATATGGAAACTGAGCAAGATAGACAGGACTGGAGGGACTGCATCCGTCTCACCAGAGAAATTTTAAGCCAGCCAGCGCTTGATGATTTTAATGCTGGAGAGGCGAGCCCTGGTATAGATGTGAGCAGTGATGAAGAAATTGACGCTTGGGTGAGGGCAAATGTTGAGAGTGCTTACCACCCATCATGTTCTTGCAAAATGGGTTCATCTGATGATCCAATGACGGTCGTCAATAATGAAGGTCAGGTTAATGGTATAGAGAATCTTAGGGTCATTGATTCCTCAGTTTTTCCAACCATTCCAAATGGTAATCTTAATGGCCCTACCATAATGTTGGCAGAAAAAATGGCGGACTCGGTCCTTGGTAAAAAGCCCCTCATATCTAGCAATGTGAATGTATGGATTGATTCACATTGGAAGGAACTTCAACGTCTGAGTAATCCCAAGCGAAAAGTAACACAGGATTAATTATTCCAATTGTTTAAAAATTTACTTGCTTCTTTGTATAAATCCGTATAAAAATTAACTCAACTTACTCATAACTTCTTTATCAATGGAAGTAGCTAAACTAAATACTTATGTTGTTGCAACACCTGAGCCTCACATCGGAGGGATGTATTGGATTTTCTTGTCTATTGAAACTAAGTGCGGAATTTTAGGAGTTGGTGAAGTTTACTCGGCATCTTTCCATCCTGAGGTTGTTGTCAAAGGAATCAAAGATGTGTTTGAAAGATATCTCAAAGGCCATGATCCTCATCACGTTGAACGTTTTTATAGAGAGTGTTTCTCGAGTGGTTTTACTCAGAGGCCTGATTTAACGATGATGGGGGTCTTAAGCGGTCTTGAGATGGCTTGTTGGGATATTATTGGAAAAGCTGCAAATAAGCCAATTTATGAGCTTATAGGAGGCAAAGTACATGATAAGCTTCGTTCATATACCTACCTGTATCCAAAAGACAAGAATGGAGTGCTTAATTATGAAGATCCAGAACTTGGCGCAGAGTCTGCTGTTAGTTTTATGGAGCAGGGCTTCAGTGCAATTAAGTTTGATCCTGCTGGTCCTTACTCTTCATACTCTGGGCATCAAATTTCACTAAAAAGGCTTACTCACTGCGAAAACTATACTCAAAAAATTAGGGAAGCAGTTGGTGATAATTGTGACATCCTTATTGGTACGCATGGGCAACTCTCTCCGTCATCAGCTGTAAGGCTTGCAAAAAGACTTGAGAAATTTGATCCTCTATGGTTTGAGGAGCCAGTTCCACCAGGGCAATCTAGTGCAATGAGTGAAGTTGCTAAAAAAACTAAGATTCCAGTTGCAACGGGTGAGCGATTAACAACAAAGTATGAGTTTTATGATGTTTTAAAAAATAATGCGGCCTCCATTATTCAAATGAACCTAGGTCGGGTAGGTGGAATCTTGGAGGCTAAAAAAATTGCGAGTTTGTCAGAAGTTTTTTATGCTCAGATTGCTCCACATATATACAATGGCCCCGTTGGTGCTGCAGCCAGTATTCAGCTTTCTGCTGCAACTCCAAATTTTTTAATTATGGAAAGTGTAAGGACTTGGGATGGTTTTCACTCGGAAGTTTTAAAAGATTCAATTCAGTGGAGTAATGGAAATATTATTCCATCAGATAAACCTGGCTTAGGTATCGAGTTGAATTTTGACGTTGTTAGTTCAAACTCACCTTACAAAGGAAAAAAACTTCACCTTTCTATGAATCAAAAGCCATATTACGTTGACGATGATTAATTTAGTATTTAGGAGAATTGAATGAAGGTAGGTTTTATTGGTCTGGGGAATGCAGGTGGAAAGCTTGCAGGAAGCTTATTAAGAAATGGTTTTGATCTTACAGTTCTAGATCTCGATAACTCATTAGTGAATGAGTTTATAGATCGTGGAGCATCGAGCATTAACTCCCCAAGAGAGATGGCTGAGCTTTGTGATGTTGTAATCACTTGTCTACCATCACCAAAGGCATGTTCAGAGGTCATGGAGTCGGAAGATGGAGTTATAGCTGGCCTCAAAGAAGGGAAGATTTGGCTGGAGATGAGTACAACTGATGAGGCTGAAATAAGAAGAATAGGAGCAATCGTTGAGTCAACAGGAGCCCTCCCAATTGACTGTCCTGTGTCTGGTGGTTGTCATAGAGCAGATACTGGAAATATTTCAATTTTTGCTGGTTGTAAAAGAGAGGCATTCGATAAAGCCTTGCCGATTCTTACAACAATGGGAAGACGAGTCCTTCATACAGGTGATTTGGGAACAGCATCAACATTAAAAGTAATGACTAATTACCTCGCTACAGTTAATCTAGTGTCAATTTCTGAAGCTCTTACAACGATGAAAGTGCTTGGTATGGATATGAATGTTACCTATGAGGCCATTAAAGCCTCGTCAGGCAATTCGTTTGTTCATGAAACAGAGTCGCAGGTCATTTTAAATGGAAGTAGAGATATAAGCTTTACGATGGACCTAGTATCTAAAGACGTAGGAATATTTAATGAGCTTGCTGAACGAAAAGGGCTTGAATTGGAAATTGCACCTATGATTGTAGATATTTTTAAGGATGGCGAAAAACGTTACGGATCACGTGAGCTATCTCCAAATATTATTAAAAGGCTTGAAGAGAGAGCAGATGTTAAAGTCCTGGGAAGTGGTTTTCCTTCTGAGATGATCGATGAAGAGCCTGAAGAGAAAGGTTATGAGGTTGTGATTCAGAACAGGAAAGATAACTAATTTCACTCAATCTATCTCGAAACAACTTCAAAACTTCATTTAATAAACAAGCTCGTTATTTTATAATTTTATTTTTTAATTAATCCTTTATCTTATGAGTTCAGACTTAAAACCTAATTTCGAACCTGACAACATCGTCAAAAATATAAGCAAAGCTATAAACATTGGAATGACTCATTCAGCTCTAGCAAGCAATGGGGTCGACTGGGATAGTGTTGTTGGTGTTTTGGATGAGGCCGAGCATCTGATTGGAAAAGAGATGAGCGTTAACTCTCATCTGAACTCAGTTAGGTTTACAGATGAGTTCAATACGCAGTATGAAAAAACACTCCCTTTAATTTCAAATTTTTATAGTGATCTTGGTGCAAATAAAGATCTTTACCAAGCATTTAAGAGGGTTAGTCAGACTGAGTTAAATGTCCAACAGCAGCATATTGTGAATGATTCATTGCGAAGCTTTGAACTCTCTGGTGTTGCTCTAGATGGGGCTAAGTCTGAGCGTTTTAAAGAAATTAAAGAGCAGTTAAGTGTTCTCAGTAATCAGTTTTCTAAAAATGTTTTACAATCAACTAATTCATGGAAAAAAACTGTCTCAGCTAATGATTTAAAAGGGTATGGCGCTGATGAGTTTTCTAAGGTCAAAAAGGGCGATCACTATGAGATCAGTCTCCAAGTGCCAGTTTATATTGATCTTATGACTTATGCTGATAGTAGCGATCTCAGAGAAGAGGTTTACAAGGCCTACATTTCAAGGGCTTCAGATATTGGGATTACTTCGAAAGAGTTTAATAATCGTCCAATTATGGATGAAATTTTAAAACTACGATCAGAAATGTCAGAATTAGTTGGGTTTTCAAATTATGCTGAATATTCGACCCAGTCAAAAATGGTTGAGTCGCCAGATGCAGTTGTTGAGTTTTTGAACAGTCTTATAGAGCTTTCAACCCCGCAAGCAAAAGCTGAATTAATTGATCTAGAAAGCTTTGCAGGACATCCTTTAATGCCTTGGGATTTGATGTACTACTCAGAAAAATTAAAACAAAAAACATTTAGTTTTAAGAGTTCTGACTTGAAACCCTTTTTTCCTGAAAGCAGTGTTTTTGATGGTTTATTTGAAACCATTCAAAATCTCTACAATGTTAAGCTAACTGAAATTCATGAAAAGACCTATCATGAGGATGTAAGAGTCATTAATCTTGAGGATAATAATGGAGTAATTGGAAGAATATATCTTGATGTTTATGCTCGAGAGAATAAGAGGGGCGGTGCATGGATGTCGGATTATCAAGGACTTTTCAAAGAATCATTGCCGGTTGCTTTTGTTGTTTGTAACCTTAACTCTCCCTCAGAAGGGAAGCCTGCTCTATTCGATTTTGATGAAATTGTAACTATCTTTCATGAATTTGGTCATGCACTTCATCACCTATTAACAAAGGTTCCTTTTCCTTGTGCTGCGGGCATTAGTGGTGTTCCTTGGGATGGCGTTGAGCTTCCTAGTCAGTACATGGAAAATTTTTGTTATGAAAGGGAGGTGGTTAATTTAATTTCAGGTCACTGGGAGACAGGTGAAAAACTTCCTGAAGAGCTATTTCAGAAGGTAATCGAATCCAAAAACTTTCAATCTGGTCTGCAAATGCTTAGGCAGTGTGAGTTTGCTTTATGGGATATTAGTACTCACATATCAAAAGATGATACTTATGAGATCCTCAGTGAAGTCAGAGAGAAAACAGCTCTATTACCTGTAGTCAATGAAAATCGTTTTCTCAATTCATTTTCTCACATCTTTAGTGGAGGCTATGCAGCAGGTTATTTTAGCTATAAGTGGGCAGAAGTTTTGGCAGCAGATGCTTATGAATTCGTTAAAGAGAGTGGAGGAATTGGATCCAAATCATCCAATGATTTCAGGCGCTACATTCTTGAAATTGGGGGAAGTTTGGATTTTATGGACCAATATATCAAATTTAGAGGAAGTAGGCCAAAAATGGATGGACTTTTAAAAGCTTCTGGAATTTCGATTAAATGATATGAAACTTGGTAAAATAAAATTTTTTTGCTAACTATAACTGGAAAAAATAATGATTAAATATTTATTAGGTGCAATTCTTACATTAGCCATTATTGGCGGCGCCTTTTCATTTCAGTCTAATGATCAAAGTTGGCAAATCATTGTTCATAAAGAGGAAGCTTTCAAAAGCGTCACTAATGGGGCCCTAAGAATTTATAAGATTGGATTAGGTCTTTTTACAGATACAGACCTAGTTGATAAGGCCTCAATTGTGCTGGAAGAAAGCTAAGAGTCTCTAGGGTCCTTTAGAAATCAAGATTGATCCGTTTGTACCACCAAACCCAAAAGAATTTGAAATTGCGTGATCTATTTTCATTTCTCTTGCTTCATTAGCTGCATAATCTAAGTCACAATTTGGATCTTGATTGAAAATATTAATCGTTGGAGGCGCTATTTGGTCTCTAATGGCAAGTGCCGTAAACACTGCCTCAATTCCACCTGCGGCTCCAAGAAGATGCCCAGTCATCGATTTTGTTGAGCTCATGACAATATTTTTTGAATGAGCACCCAATGCTAATTTGGCAGCATCCGTTTCAGCAATATCACCAGCAGGCGTAGAGGTTCCATGTGCATTAATATAGTCAAGTTGGTCTTCATTAATCTTGGCGTTTCTCATAGCATTTTTCATGCATCTTGCAGCTCCCTCGCCACCTTTAGAAGGAAGAGTCATGTGATATGCATCACTACTCATGCCATATCCAGAAAGTTCGCCATAAATTCTCGCGCCTCGTTTTTTAGCGTGTTCGTATTCTTCTAGGACAACGACACCAGCTCCGTCACCAAGGACGAAGCCATCTCTATCAACATCCCAAGGCCTTGAGGCCGTCTCAGGATCATCATTTCTTGTTGAGAGTGCGCGCGCAGCTGCAAAGCCGCCTAGGCCGCAATTGGTAGAAGACATTTCAGTTCCTCCAGCAATCATTACGTCAGCATCACCATATTCAATTATTCTTGAAGCATCTCCAATATTATGAGTTCCAGTAGTGCAAGCAGTAACAATGGCAAAATTAGGCCCTTTAAGGCCATATTTGATAGACATATTACCTGAGACCATATTAATGATAGAGGAGGGCACAAAGAAAGGTGAAATCCTTTTTGGGCCTTTTTCTCTAAAAAGATCTGCAGTTTTTTCAATCGTTGATAGGCCGCCAATACCAGCTCCAATTGCAACGCCAATTCTTTCAGCATTAGATTCTGTAACCTCAAGTCCACTATCTTCAAACGCTTGAATACCAGCAGCCATTCCATAATGAATGAAAACATCCATTTTTTTTGCTTCTTTTGGGCTTAAGTACTGGGAGACATCAAAGTCTTTGACCGCTCCACCAAATTTCACTGCTTGAAGTTCAGTATCAATATTATCAATTGGGGCAATACCAGAAACGCCATTAATAATATTTTTCCAGGCATCGGTTACATTATTACCAACTGGACATACAATGCCCAACCCTGTGATCACAACTCTTCTTTTGCTCATAATGGATTAAGTTTTAAATTTAATGAAGTAATTTAAAAGGATTTTTATAAATAAAAATTGAGTAAAAAAAAGGCGTTTTACTTTTTAAAGTAAACGCCTTAATAGAT
>ENA-OREM01000363-OREM01000363.1-marine-metagenome-genome-assembly--contig:-NODE-363-length-34822-cov-4.353029_pt1 | contig 34822 bp, 28 predicted proteins | sample MGYA00248623_ERZ508561 | MGnify/ENA primary metagenome ERZ508561 (study PRJEB26227, sample SAMN06264494) | marine metagenome | isolation source: Columbia River Estuary | place: USA:Columbia River Estuary...
TTGAAAATGCACCTAGTGTGGAGGTTCCAGCAATAGGTAAGTTATCTTATTACCCCAATAGAAATTCATTGTCTTACATTGATACCTATAGTTTAGATAAAGTGCAGAATTTTATCAGAACTACATTAAGACATCCTCATTTTTTTCTGGGATGGAATGCCATTGTGCAATTAGGTTTAACAGATGAATCTGTAATTCATTTAAAAGAAAACACAAGTATTAAAGATTGGATACAAAATCATTTACAAACGCATTCATTAGAAAATAAATACGCTGCTTTTTTGAGTAATGATATTATTAAAACTCAATTTGAGTATATAGGTTTTAATAGCGAAACTCCTATTCCTGCTCAGTATAAGACCAGTGCAGCTATTTTGCAATGGATACTTGAAAATAAATGGAAGCTAGAACCTACCGATAAGGATATGGTGGTCATGATGCACGAAATTGAATACGCATTAGATGCTAAAAAATATTTAGTGCAAAGTTCAATGGTGCAAAAAGGAAAAAATGCAACAGAAACCGCCATGGCTACTACGGTGGGTTTACCCTTAGCCATGGGAGTTTGTGCTTATTTAAAAGGTGAAATTAAAATTACAGGATTACATATTCCTATCCACCCTTCTATTTATAAACCTATTTTGAAAAGTTTAAAAGAAGAAGGTATTGTCTTTGAAGAAATAACAACAGAAATTAAATAGTAGAACTTTCGGCTGCTTTGGTTTGATCCCACTCATAGTCTAATTGTCTTTTCTCTAAACTAGCGGCTACGACTTTAATAGTGACTTTATCACCCATATTAAATTTGCGACCCGATCTCATACCCACTAAGGCATAATCCGATTCCACTAATCTGAAGTCGTCGAATTTAGATAAAGAAACTACACTTACTAGTCCCTCACATTTATGTTCAATGGTTTCTACCCAGAATCCAAAGCTTGATACACCACTAATGATGCCCTCAAAACTATGTCCTAAATAATCACGCATAAATTCAACCTGCTTGTATTTATTAGCTGCTCTTTCCGATTCCATCGCAGCACGTTCTCTTTCACTGCAATGCACACATTTTTGTTCTAGTTCTGCATCGTTAATGGGACGCTCTACTAAAACCGATTGCACAATACGGTGTACTAAAATATCGGGATACCTTCTAATAGGTGAAGTAAAATGACAATAGTATTCAAAACCTAAACCATAGTGTCCAATATTGTCACTAGTATACACCGCCTTGGCCATGGTTCTAATACCAAGTTGCTCTAGTACATGCTGTTCTGGTTTTCCCTTGGCAGCAATCATTAAAGCATTGAAGCTATGTGCAATTTGGGTGGGCGTAGAAATATCAAAAGGATAGCCGTGCTTTTTTGCAAATACTATAAAAGGCGATAATTTTTCTTCATTGGGTTGATCATGCACACGATAAGGGAAAGGCAGGGTTTCTTTTTTAATCTTTACCTGACCCATTTTTTGTGCAATGAGTTGATTTGCTTTTAACATCAACTCCTCAATTAATTGATGCGACTCTTTACTTTCTTTAATAGTAATACCGGTAGGCTTTCCTTTTTCATCTAAAGTAAAGCGAACTTCTTGTGAAGAGAAATTAATAGCACCATTATCAAATCTTGCTTTTCTTAATTTTTGTGTCCAATCTAATAACCATAAAATTTCATTAGAATGATCCCCTATTTTAGTATCAATAATTTCTTGTACTTGCTCGTAAGTAAATCTTCTATCAGAATGTATAATGGTTTTACCAAACCAAGTATTCACTATTTTTCCTTGCGCATCTACTTCAAAGCAGGCAGAGAAAGTAAGTTTGTCTTCGTTTGGTCTTAAAGAACATAGTTCGTTGGATATACGTTCAGGAAGCATTGGATACACTCTGTCTGGCAAATACACCGAAGTAGCTCTTTCATAAGCTTCTTTATCAACGGCTGTACCTGGTTGTACAAAATGACTTACATCGGCAATATGCACTCCTATTTCTAAATTGCCATTGGCTAATGTTTGATAAGAAATAGCGTCATCAAAATCCTTGGCGTCAACGGGGTCAATGGTAAATGTGAGTACTTTTCTATAGTCTTTTCTTTTAGCAAGTTCTGTAGCATCAATTTTATCTGATAAGGATCTTGCAAAGGCATTTACTTCATCGCTGAAGGATAAAGCAAAACCTGCTTCCGCCACAATAGATTGCATGGCTAAATCATTCTCTTGTTCTGGAGTAAATATTCTTAAGACTTCTCCTTCTGGTTTTCTAGAGGCTTTTTCCCATTTCGTTAATTGAACAATAACCCTGTCTTTATCCTTTGCCCCATTTAATTTTCCCATAGGAATAAAAATATCTGGCATAGGTGTTACCGTACTTGGAATAAAAAAAGCAATTTTTTCTTTTACCTGCATAGTGCCTGCAAAGGATACTTGTTTTCTTTTAAGTACTTCTAATATTTTACCTTCTTTCTTTCCTGAAGATTGTCTAATTTTTGTTATTTTAACACTTACTTCATCGCCTTTTAAGGCGGTGTTAAAATCGTTTGGATAAACCAATATATCGTTTTCCAAACCTGATACCATCACAAAACCCATACCCGATTTAGCAATATCTAGCACCCCCTTATAAGAGGTAACGATATGCGTATGTTTCGTCGTTGTTTTTTTTGTTTTCTTGTCGTTCTTTCTAGTTCCCATTTATTTTTTTGTAAAATTGTGCAACATAATTTTTAACGAGTTCATTAAAAATATTCTCCGCTTCAAATAAAAATTTTGGCTTTATAGGTAATACATATAATGGAAGGGAATGTAGCTCTTCCGTATATTTTACCAGTCTTACAGCATCTTTTTCTGTTGTTAATATTAGTTTGCTTTTTGATTGAATATCATCTAATTTTTCTTTTATTTCTTGTAAGTCTTCAATAGAGAAAATATGATGATCGTTATAACTTAATTGATAATACGTATTGGTGTTTTCGTGTAAATAATTTTTTAAAGGTAAGGGGTTGGCTATTCCACATACCAGTAAAACTTCGTCCCTTAAAGTTAAAACCCATTGATCGGAAGGGTTATAAATATGATAAGGTGTTCCATAAGCAATGGTGGTAAAAAACAAACTCTGGTGTAAAGCAGGGTCTATTTTTTCTGTAATTTCTTCTTTTTCCTCCAAACTTAAGTTCGCTGGACATTTGGTAACAATAATAATATCTGCTCTTCCAGCCGATTTTCTATCGTCTCTTAAATCTCCTGTAGGAATAAAAAAGTCGTCACAAAACAAATTGTCATACTCGGTAAGCAAAATATTAAATCCTGCATTAATTTCTCGGTGTTGAAAAGCATCGTCCAAAATAATGGCCTCTACTTTTGGTACATCTTGAATTAACTGTGCCATTGCCTCTATGCGTCTTTCTCCTACCGATACGGCTACATTTGGAAATTTTAAATGAAACTGCATCGGTTCATCTCCTATTTCTAATGCGGTCGAAGCATCGTTGGCTAAGGCATAACCCTTTGTTTTTCTTTTATACCCTCTACTTAAAGTAGCTATTTTATAGTCTTCGGATAGGATGGAAAGCAGATGTTCTACCATCGGCGATTTACCCGTCCCTCCCATAGATAAATTACCAATGCAAATGAGGGGAACATTAAATGAAGTTGATTTGAGATACTGATTAGCATACATCCAATTCCTTACAAAAACAATCCAACCATAGATAAGTGCAAATGGTAAAAGTAAAACTCTAAAGGATTTTAAAAATACATTGTTAAAATTCATAACTATTCCAAGGCGTAATACAATGGGTCAAAGGTACATCAAATTCATGGGTATCCTCAATATTTGAAAGAGGCTCAAAATAGCAAACCCCTATTCTAGGCCTTTGTTTAGGGTAGTTTTCAAAGTATTTGTCATAAAAGCCTTTCCCATAACCAATGCGGTGCCCTCTAAGATCAAAGCCAATTAAGGGTACAATGACTGCATCAATGGAAGATGGCTCTACCATTTCATTACTAGTAGGTTCTGCAATACCCCAATCATTGAATTGAATTTCTTCTGATTCTTTATAAAAGTTAATGTTTGCACTAAGGGAATTAACCACTGGGTAAACCATTTGTATACCCGGAATCATCAGTTTTAAATAACGCGTAAATAATAAACTATTGGGCTCGTTATGATTTTCAAGTGGATAAAAATTAGCCACTGTATGTGCATTCGAAAAGTCTAGTTTTTGAAATTGTATAAGTAGTAAGTCATCCCATTTAAGACATTCACTGGCCGTCAAATTTTTTCTTTTGGCTAATAATTCTTTTCTAGCAACTGACTTTAACATAGAATTCGTTTTAACTATTCGAAAAAACTAAATACCGTAGCCCCATAATTACGTTGGAAACTAAACCCTGCAAAACTTTCATAATTATTACGAGGCGTATGCTCTAATATAAAATACCCTTCTGGAGAAATTAATTTTCGCTCTACAATTATCCTAGGCAAATCGTCGATAGTGGTTAAGGCATAAGGCGGGCCTGCAAAAATAAAATCGAATTGCTGAGTGCATGTATTTAAATATTGAAATACATCCATACGCAGTAATTGCGCATTTTCTATTTTAAATTGTTCTATATTTTTTTTAATAAAGTCAAGCATTTGATTGTCCTTCTCCACAATAGTTAAAGCACTTGCCCCTCTTGAAGCTAATTCATAACTAATGCAACCCGTGCCCCCAAATAAATCTAACGTACTAGCCCCGTCTAAATTAATTCTGCTTTGTAAAATATTAAATAGCCCTTCTTTTGCTACATCGGTGGTAGGCCTTGTATGAGGCATATTAGTCGGAGGACTAATTCTTCTACCTCCATATTTGCCTGAAATAATTCTCATTAAAAAATAAAATAGGATGAATAAGCATTAGGTACTTGCTCAATCTGAATGATTTGCTTGGCTGCAAAATACGGCACTGCCTTTGTAATGAAGTTATGCTTTCCTTCTTCATAGCCCCAAACTTTGAGTAAAAAAGTATTGGTATCAATACCTGCATTGATACAGCTATTGAGTAAAGTATATATATTCTGATCTTCGCCTTCTAATGTATAATAATTCAAAAGCTTGGTAATACCTTTTTCTATAATGTATATAATGAAACAGTCTTCAAAAATTCTTACCTGCACTTCAGTATCAAGCACATTTCCCAAGAAATAACTAGTATAATGCTGCCATTTACCTGAAGGGAAATACCTATTTAGTATTGCAGATAACTCATCGGCTATACCATAAATTAAAAAATGCTTATCTCCTACCGAGCTTGTATAAATTTCTTCATCAAATTTATGACCATGAATTAATTCCAATTCATGTGACGCTGATAGTAGGTTGTCTTTAGTATCGGTTTGAGAAAGTATGAGCCTATTACTATTAATGACAAGAAATATATTTTTATAGTAATTCTGAATTAGACTTGAATTATTTTGCAAATAAGCTAATAAAGGGCTCCAACTAGTAGCCTCTTCGGTTTGTTCAAAATGCTCAATAGATACAAACTCATTTTTTACAATATTCTTTACAACAAAAACAATGCTAGTATTATTGACTACGATATATAAATTCTCTACCTTATTATTAGCAGTGCTTTCTAATTTCCCATAAAACCCTATTTTCTTGTTGGCCATAGTGCTAATTCTTATGCAATGATATAAAAAAAGAGGCAGTTCTTTGCTAAAACTAATTGTAGATTTGCAAATATATGAGCATGAGTCCAACTACCCCTTCCTTACAAGTTACCGTTAGTAGTAAGCAAATTCTGTCTATTTCTTTGCCCATTGCTTTAGCCATTATGGTGCCTCAAGTGAACTTCGTCATTAATAATATTTTCTTAGGGGCTTTAAGTTCAGAGGCATTGGCCATTGGAGGTATTATTGGTGTCTATTATTTAATTTTTGGGGTAATGGGCCAGGGTTTGAACAATGGTTTACAAGCCCTTATTTCACGCAGGGCGGGTGAAAATAGAATTGATGAAATTGGAGTCTTATTTTCTCAAGGAGTTATTATCTCCTTATTCTTATCAGTGGTAGGTATCTTATTTACTTATTTTGTTGCCCCTAGTATATTTCATAGTGTATTAAACGATACACAAAGAGCCGATAAAGTGATTGAATTTTTAAAAATTAGAATTTGGGGTATCCCCTTTCTATTTATTTATCAAATGCGTAATGCACTTCTTGTAGGCACTAATCAAAGTAAATTTTTAATTATAGGAACTGCCACTGAAGCAATTTTTAATATCTTTTTTGATTACAGTTTAATATTTGGTCATTTTGGTTTTGCCGCCATGGGTTTAAATGGAGCAGCCTACGCATCCATTATATCTGAAGTAATGGGCTTATTTGTGATATACTTAGTTATTCACTATCAAAAAATTGGTGCGCGTTTTGAACTATTCAAAAGCTTTTCAGTACAATGGGACTATATTAAATTAATATTAGTGCAGTCTTCTCCCATTATGATGCAGTATATGATTAGCATTATTAGCTGGGAGTTCTTTTATATTTTAATTGAACATAGAGGCGAACAGGCTTTAGCGGTATCCAATGCCATGCGTAATATATTCGGATTTTTTGGAAGCTTTACCTGGGCTTTTGCTGCTACTGCTAATACCATGGTGAGTAATATTATTGGACAAGGTTTACAGGACGAAGTCATTCCTTTAATTAATAAAATAGTTAAATGGAGTATAGGTTTTGCTTTATTGGTATGTTTACTATTAAATGTATTTGCAGAACCTTTTTTATCTATTTATGGGCAGGGAGAAGGTTTTATGCAAGAAGGTATTCCCGTTTTAAGAGTAGTATCTTTTGCCTTAGTACTTATGTCTATTGCTACTATTTGGTTGAACGCGGTTACTGGAACTGGGCAATCTAAAATTAATTTAGCAATTGAATTTTTGGCTATTATAATTTATATTATTTACGCTTACTTAACTATTGAGTATTATCAATTGCCCATTACGATTGGCTGGGTATGTGAAATTATTTATTGGATTTCTTTACTCGTACCTTCTTATTTATATATACATTCCATGAGGTGGAAGAATAAGAAAATATAATTACGAAAAAAATTAGCCTCTCGATTTTTCTATTAAAACCGAAGCAGTTCCTTCAAATTCAGCAATAGGTAAATGCTGTTTGGTAATTTTAACCATTACTTTTTCGGCTAGTACTTCTGTATTTAAAATATCATCGGCCATATTACCCACCAAGGTTTCTAATAAAGGGGTTGGTATGGCCATCCATTTTTTGATGAGTGCATATACCTGCACATAGTCAATGGTCTGCTCTAAATGGTTAATGCTTGATTGCTTCGGTGTGAAATCAATAAGTACATCTATGATATAAGTGTTGCCTAATTTTTTTTCTTCTGCATACAATCCATGATAGCCAAAGAATACTAGTTTGTCTAAACTAATGCGCATATGAGGGGCGCTAGACATTAATGTCCTTTTGAAGTTAAATAACGCTCAGCATCTAAGGCGGCCATACAACCACTACCCGCTGCAGTAACTGCTTGACGGTAGTTTTTATCTTGTACATCGCCCGATGCAAATACACCTTCCACATTGGTTTTAGTAGTACCAGGTTCTGTAAGAATATAACCTGTTTCATCCATGGTAACATAGTCTTTGAAAATACCGCTATTAGGTGTGTGCCCAATAGCTACGAAAAAGGCACTCACTGGAATATCTTGTTTCGTATTTGTTTTGGTATTTAAAATACGCACGCCTTCTACTTTCTTCTCTCCTAAAATTTCATCGGTCTCAGTATTAAAATAGATTTTAATATTCGGTGTGTTCATCACTCTATCCTGCATTACTTTAGAAGCACGCATAGCTTCCTTACGCACAAACATATGCACGGTAGTACACATCTTTGATAAATAATGTGCTTCTTCTGCTGCTGTATCTCCGGCTCCTACAATGGCAACTTCTTTACCTTTGAAAAAGAATCCATCACAAACGGCACAAGCACTTACTCCAAAACCATTTAATCTTTCTTCACTAGGAATGCCTAACCATTTTGCACTGGCACCTGTTGATATAATCACCGCGTCGGCTTCAATTAATTTTTCATCATCAATCCATACTTTTTTTACGTCTCCGCTAAAATCTACTTTAGTGGCTAAACCATAACGAATGTCTGTACCCATACGAGCCGCTTGCTTTTCAAAATGCACCATCATTTCAGGGCCTTGAATACCATCTGGATAACCAGGATAGTTTTCTACTTCAGTAGTAATAGTTAATTGACCACCTGGTTGAATACCTTGGTATAATAATGGTTTCATGTTGGCACGCGCTGCATAAATAGCCGCCGTGTAGCCTGCAGGTCCTGAACCTATAATTAAAATGCTTACTTTTTCTGTTTCCATAACTTGTTTATTATCTTCTGTATTACTTATTCAAATTTCTATTTTATCCTATTTAATCCTTTTACTTTCATCATTATCAAATCATCATCAAAATCTTGGCTAAAAAAAAGCCCCATCAAATCCTTAGACTGAAGGGGCTTAATAATATGTTATACTACTAGCCCAAATAAGCCTTTAGTGCGTTGCTATATCTTGCTTTTTGTAAACGTTTAATAGCACGCTCTTTAATTTGTCTTATTCTTTCCTTCGTTAAATCGTATTTAATACCAATTTGCTCAATAGTAACGCCGTTCTCTCCATCTAAACCAAAATACGCGTTAACTATCTCTGCCTCTCTAGGACTCAATGACTTAAGTACGCGACGAATTTCCTCTCTTAAAGAATCTTTCATTACGTCTTCGTCGGTTTCATCTCCCCCTTTTAATAAATCTCCCATGGCTACATCCTCTGCTTCGTGCACAGGTGCATCTAAAGAAGTATGACGAGTATTTGATTGGAAGATATTATTGATTTCGGTCTCAGACATTTCCAAGATACCTGCTAATTCCTCGGTAGATGGCTCACGCTCATGTTCTTGCTCAAAAGCCATATAGGCTTTGTTGGCTTTATTATAAGTACCAATTTTGTTCTGTGGTAAACGCACTAAACGACCTTGCTCCGCTAAAGCTTGCAAAATAGATTGACGTATCCACCAAACAGCATAAGAGATAAATTTAAAACCCTTGGTTTCATCAAAACGCTGTGCTGCCTTGATTAAGCCTAAGTTTCCTTCATTGATTAAATCAGATAAAGACAAACCTTGGTGTTGGTATTGTTTGGCAACAGATACTACGAAACGTAAGTTGGCTTGAACTAATTTGTCCAAAGCGCGTTGATCACCCATTTTAATGCGTTGCGCTAAAGTGGTTTCCTCTTCAGGATTGATCATTGAAATCTTAGAAATCTCTTGTAAGTACTTTTCAACCGCTTGAGAATCTCTGTTGGTAATCTGTGTAGCAATTTTAAGCTGCCTCATGCAAAGAATTTATTTAAATGTATAACGTTGAAATGTCTAAAAAAGTTGTGCTAGACAAAAGTTAATATAAGGATAATTAAACGATTGTCAGTCGGCAAAGGTAGGTTTTTGGGATTAATTTTGCAAATATTGATTATAAAGCATTTATGCACATTTTTTAGGCCAAAATGGGGTCAATTTGGCAAAATTTATGAGGATAATCACCCCTCGAGATTTATCTTCGCAACATGATTGATTTTAGATCCGATACCGTAACCCTTCCCACTCCTGCTATGTTAGCCTATATGCAAGCAGCTCCAGTGGGTGATGATGTATTCGGCGAAGACCCTAGTATCAATGCCTTGGAAGCTAAAACAGCTGGCCTATTTGGGATGGAAGCAGGTCTATTCTGCCCAAGCGGCACGATGACCAATCAACTAGCTATTAAAACCCATACCCAGGCGGGCGACGAGGTCATTTGTGAGGAATTATCCCATATTTATCAATACGAAGGCGGAGGCATTGCTTCTAATTCAGGGGCATCGGTTAAATTACTGCGCGGAAACCGAGGCAGAATTACAGCCGAACAGGTTTTAGCCGCCATTCACCCAGAAGATGTCCACAAGCCTATTTCTAAACTAGTGAGCTTAGAAAATACCTGCAACCGAGGTGGAGGCGCTTGTTATGATTTCTCCGAAATAGAAGCCATTCAAAAAGTAGCTAAGTCGAATGGCTTAGGCTTACACCTAGATGGTGCGAGAATATTCAATGCCTTAGTGCATAAAAAAGAAGACCCTACACAATATGGAAAGGTATTTGATTCTATTTCTATTTGTTTAAGCAAAGGCTTAGGTGCCCCTGTAGGAAGTGTATTACTGGGCTCTACCCCCTTTATAAAAAAAGCAAGACGTTGGCGTAAAGTATTTGGAGGTGGAATGCGTCAAGCAGGTTCTTTAGCGGCAGCGGGTATTTATGCATTAGATAATCATGTTGAAAGATTAAAAGAAGATCATGCAAAGGCTTTAGAAATTAAAACCGCTTTGTTGAAGAAAGATTTTGTAAAAGAAATTTTTGAAGTAGAAACTAATATAGTGATTGCACATATTGAAGGAAAATATAATGCTACTCAATTGGCTGCTGTTTTAAAAGAAAAAAATATTTTAGTTATAGCCATGACACCCGCACTTATTCGTTTTGTAGTTCATTTAGATATTTCGAATGAGATGCTAGCAAGCACATTAGAAACAATAGAGAAATTATAAACATGTTAGAAAGAATAAACCCAACATCCACACAGGCCTGGTTCGTATTAAAAAAGCATTTTGAGGAAGAGATGAACCGCAAGCAAATGAAAGATTTATTTGCAGCGGATCCAACAAGATTTGATCAATACTCTATTTCCACACCTGATCTTTTATTTGATTATTCAAAAAATATTATCACAGAAAAAACAGTACAACTTCTTTTACAGTTGGCTAAAGAATGTGGTTTAGAAAATGCTATTAAAGCACAGTTTGAAGGCAATGCTATTAATGAAACAGAGAACAGAGCGGTATTACATACAGCACTTCGCAATTTTACGGATACAAGTATTTTAGTGGATGGGAAAAATATTGTTCCTGAAATTAAAAAAGTACAAAAGCAAATGAAAACTTTTTGTGCTGCCATTCATAGTGGTGAGCATAAAGGATACACAGGAAAGAAAATAAAAACCATTGTTAATATTGGTATTGGCGGATCTGACCTTGGTCCTGTAATGGTAACAGAAGCTTTAAAGCCTTACTGGGTAGATGGCATACAAGTTTATTTTGTAAGCAATGTGGATGGTACGCATATAGCAGAGACATTGAAAAAACTAAATGCAGAAGAAACTTTATTTTTAATTGCTTCTAAAACATTTACCACTCAAGAAACCATGACCAATGCCCATTCGGCAAGAACTTGGTTTATAGAAAAGTCAGGAGATGAAAAACATATTGCAACCCATTTTGTGGCATTAAGTACGAATGAAAAATTAGTAAATGCATTTGGTATTTCTAGTAAAAATATGTTTGAGTTCTGGGATTGGGTAGGAGGAAGATATTCTTTATGGAGTGCCATTGGATTATCTATTGCCTTAACTATTGGCTATGATAATTTCGAAGCTTTATTAAAAGGAGCACATGATGCCGATAATCATTTTAAAACAGAAAAGTTTGAAAATAATATTCCTGTGGTGATGGCTTTACTTGGCATTTGGTATACGAATTTCTTTGGCGCACAATCGGAAGCCATACTACCCTATGACCAATACTTGCACCGCTTTGCAGCTTATTTCCAACAAGGCAATATGGAAAGTAATGGTAAATATATTGACCGCAATGGAACGGCTGTAAACTATAGCACAGGCCCTGTGATTTGGGGAGAACCAGGAACGAATGGTCAACATGCATTTTATCAATTAATACACCAAGGTACTTTAGTGATTCCATGTGATTTTATTGCACCTGCTATTAGCCATAATCCTATAGGCGACCATCACGATAAATTATTAAGTAATTATTTTGCTCAAACAGAAGCCTTGTTAAATGGAAAAACAAATGCGGAAGTAGTAGCAGAATTAACTGCTAGTAAAAAAACAGAAAAAGAAATCGAATTTCTAACTCCTTTTAAAGTTTTTGCAGGCAATAAACCTACCAATTCTTTTTTAGTGAAGAAAATGACCCCTTCTACATTAGGTTTTTTAATTGCTATGTATGAACATAAAATTTTCACACAAGGGGTTATTTGGAATATATTTAGTTATGACCAATGGGGTGTTGAATTAGGTAAGCAACTTGCCAATAAAATTTTACCTGAATTAGAAAATAACGAAGCTATTAATAGCCACGATAGTTCTACCAACGGATTAATGAACCAATATAAAAATTGGAAAAAACAAGCTTAATGTCAGAAGCCATTCAAATAAGAAATATTGAGCCTAGCGATAATGTGGCCATTGCTGCAGTGATAAGAGCAGCGCTTACAGAGTTTGGTGCCAATAAACCAGGCACTGTTTATTTCGATCCTACTACCGATCATTTATTTGAATTATTTAAAGCCCCTGGTTCTGTCTATTATGTTGCAGAACAAAATGGTAACATTTTAGGTGGCTGCGGTATTTTCCCAACCGAAGCCTTACCCGAAAAAACTTGTGAGCTTGTAAAATTATATTTAGATAAAAATGCAAGAGGCACAGGACTTGGTAAAAAATTACTTTTAAAAGCAATGGACTGGGCCAAAGTAAATGGATATGATCAGGTGTATTTAGAATCAATGCCTGAACTTTCTAAAGCTGTAAGTATTTATGAAAATGTGGGCTTTGAAAAATTAAACCAAGCCTTAGGCAATAGCGGCCACTGTGGCTGTGATATCTGGATGCTTAAAAAATTATAAGTGGTTCGGTAAATTCTATCTTACCATTTATCTACTTCTTCCCCACTTAAATTATCTCCTTCACTTGCTTTAGTATCTCTAGCTTCTAAAGGTTTTTTCTCGGTAATTTCTATTGGGTCTTTATCGTCTGGAGTTTCTTGTGAAGACGTTTCAGTATTAATAGGTAAAGGAGCTGTTACTCTTGCCTCAGATGTATTCGCTTGAACTATTTGTTCTTGAGAAGGAGCTGCATCTCTATCATTAGACGTAGAAGGTATTCCTCTATCATCACGCGCTGAAGGTGTTACTCTTGCATCAGACGCATTCGCGTCTTCTGGATTATATGGTTCGTCGTGATTAAACGCATCAAAATCAAAGTCGGGCATTAATTCTGTTTTTACAAAATCAATAGCTTCGTTGATTGCTTTGATAAATTTATTAAAATCTTCTTTATAAATAAATACTTTATGGCGGTCATAACCATTATTATCAAAACGCTTTCTGCTTTCTGTAATGGTTAAAAAATAATCGTTACTACGCGTAGCTCTTACATCAAAGAAATAAGTTCTTCTCTTGCCAGCACGCACTCGGGTACTATAGACACTCTCAATTTTTCGGTCGTTGTTATTTTCGTAATTTTCCTGTTCCATATTTCTTTACTATTATTGTTCTTAAAAATATAAAATGTTATTGAAAAAGTAAAATTTTCAGGTTAAATTAATGTTGCTCTTGGGTTTGTTGAACCTTGTATAATTCGGCATAAAGACCATTTTTAGCTAATAAACTATCGTGGGTGCCCATTTCAGCAATTTTGCCATCTTCTAGGTAAATAATTAGGTCGAATTGGAAACTATAAAAAATGCGGTGCGTAATAAAAAGGGCCGTTTTGTTTTGAATATAGCTTTTTAAGTTAGACAAAATAATTTGTTCTGTATTGGCATCTACAGCACTTAAGCAGTCGTCAAAAATATAAATATTAGGTTTCTTTAAAAGGGCACGCGCAATGGCTACTCTTTGTTTTTGTCCACCACTTAAAGTGGTACCTCTTTCTCCTACCAGGGTTTCAAATTTATTCGGCAGGCTATTAATTTCATTTAATACATGTGCTGTTTGTGTGGCAAGCATTAAATCTTCTTTCGTAAAACTTGCATCTACTCCAAAACGAATATTATTTTCAATAGAATCGCTGAATAAAAAAACATCTTGCTGCACATAGCCAATTTCTTTTCTCAGTTGTTGGGTATTGATATTATTTACATTCACTCCATCAATACTAATACTACCTGTATTGGTTTCATACATTCTAGTAATTAATTGAGCAAAAGATGTTTTTCCTGAACCTGTTTTACCCAATATTAAAACCTTCTGCCCTGCTTTAATTTTTAAATCAAAATTGTTTAAAGCGTGAATACCTGAATGCGGATAAACAAATCCAACATTATTAAATTCAATATTTCCTTCTAAAGGAGGCACTATGCTCGTGTGCTTTGTAGAAATTACAGGCACTATGGATAAAAATTCATTTAATCTTTTTTGAGAAGCCGCTGCGCGTTGTATCATACTGGCTGTCCAACCTATAGCACTTACTGGGAAAGTAAGCATGTTAATATAAATCACAAACTCAATAACTGTGCCAACTTTTCTTGGGTCTTTCAATGCTTCTAAGCCTCCTAAATAAATAGTTAATAAAGTACTCAACCCTATCATCAAAGCCATAGTAGGTGCATAAAAGGCTTCCACTTTTGCAAGACTTACTGCATTTTTTCGGTAGAGCTCACTATTGGTTTTAAAGAAACCCAACATGGCTTTTTCTTGCACAAAAGATTTTATCACTCTAATACCGGAATAAGATTCTTGTGCATTGGTGGTTAAATCGGAAAGTTGCCCCTGAATTTCTTCACTCTTCTTATTAATAATACTATTGACAAAATAAATAGTAATAGCAAGTATTGGAAGAGGTGCAAGTACATATAAACTAAGGCGAACATCTTTACTAAACATATTATACAAACAAAAACCTATTAAAGACACCAAGTTTATCAAATACATTATTGAAGGGCCTGTGTACATTCTTACCCTACTTACATCTTCAGTGATACGACTCATTAAGCATCCAGTGCTATGGGTCTTATAAAATTCAGTATCTAATTTTTGATAATGCGCATACACTTGATTTTTTTGATCAAATTCAATATGCCTACTCATTACAATTATAGTTTGACGCATAAAAAACATAAAAATGCTTCTTACAATAGCCAAAACTAAAATAGTGACGCTACAAAAGGTAATTAACCAAGCAAAACTAAAATTATAGCTAGTACTTAAACCACTAATCCAGTTTACAATAAATTCATTGTATAAGGAAGGGGCCGGTTTACCCCCAGGAAGTTTAGCCTGTACCAAACCCACCACATATCCGGTAATTTGGGGGGCCAAAACGGCAAGATAATTGGTCGCAATTACTAGTAGAATTCCGGTAAAAAACCGAAACCTATACTTCCAAAAAAACACATTCAGTGCCGACAATTCTTTCACCTAGACCATTTTTGTAAAGATACATGGTAGTCAATAAATTAGCGCATTTGTTTAAGCCCAATTAATGCAAGTATTTTTTGCATAATTGGGTTTCCCTTCCTACATTTGCCGCGGAGAGTTGGCAGAGCGGTCGAATGCGGCAGTCTTGAAAACTGTTGACTGTAACAGGTCCTGGGGTTCGAATCCCTAACTCTCCGCAGAATGAACAAAAAAAGGGGCTTTTAGCCCCTTTTTTAATGCCCAAAAGCGAACAGAGTGAGCATGGATTACAAAAAACGGAGCATAAAGCCTTGTAAATCTATCGATTGACATTCAGATACGGATTAAGAGTATCTGCAAAAATTCTATAAAAAGATGACTAATGTCATAGAATGAATTCTAGAACTTATAGAATATTTAAAATAGTTTTAAACATTCGTAGATTTAAATCTATTCTATTAAAATCAATAGATTTAACTCTATTATCTAGTGTTTGAATATTCAGTAGAGATAATTCTATTTGTAAATATTAAAATATTTCTAATTTGCATTAACAATGATTCCCCAAGCAATGTTAAAAATAACAGAAAAAGTAAAAGATGATATTTTAGAAATTATATTTTCTGATAAACAACTTGTTAGTAAGAGTTATACTATTTTATGTGAAAGAGGGACTGAAATTATGAAAGGAAAAATTGCTGGTTTTACTCAGCGCACTTGTTTATACATTGGTGAATTAAAAAAAGGAAAGTATCAATTTCAAATGGATGACCATACTACATCTATATTTGAGGTTCTTTAATTTTTAGTTATCTAGCTAACAAAAAATATACTTACAGTAGTTCCATTATTCTCTTGACTTTCTATCATCAACTTCGCCTTCATTAGTTTAACAATATTTCTTATAATTTGGTAGCCTACCCCATTCCCTTTTTTATACTTAGGCAAATGCTCCACTTCATCTTTACTCTTACCTGTCATTAAATACTTAGCCATAGAAGTACTCATGCCCACACCGGTATCTTGCACTTTAATTATATGTCCAGATTTGCTTTCTTCTAAAGAAATATGAATATTACCTTTCTCAGTTGATTTAATAGCATTCATTAATATATTGTACATTAATACCCTAAGTGCTTCAGGCCAATTTTTAATTTTTGTATCAATAGGAATTTTATTTTCTAAAGTAATATCTTTCCCTTCTATAAATGGAGTGATAAAATCAATTAAGTCATAAATCAATTTATGAATATCTACTTCTTGACTGTTTAATAATTTATTGGTATTATCGAATTTAACCCAGTTTAACATATTCCTAGTTAAGTACTCCAATTCCTTACTGGTGCTAGCAATTTGTTGGATTGACTTTTTTAAATCAGCATCTACAATTTTTTCGCTCATACTATTTGCAGTCATATGCAAATACTTAAGTGGTGTTAAAACATCATGATTCATAATAGCCAATACTTGCTCCTTTGCTTGATTTCTTTCCGTTAAATACTTGTTTAAACTTAACAATGATTTTGTTTTTAGATTCACTTCAGCTTCCAATTCTTTTTGCCTTTTTTGAAAAATAGTAGTTTTGATCTTGATGTATAAATATATAAGAAATATAATTATTAACACATAAAAAAGGATCATTAAAGGATGTACTGCATTAGGATAATTAACATAAAAAGGATAATCAATTGACCCAAATTCATCACTAGCCGTATTTCTCCACCTTAGATAAAGTTCATTTTGACCAAAAGAAGTTTTATCTAAATGAATATTAGGGTTCTTAATAGAAATTCTTTTCCAGTTTTCATTTAAAGCAAATTTATATTCTACAACTACATTTTCCTCCGATAACATACCAGAGATACCTAATTGAAAATCGATACTCTTTGTTTTACGAGAAAGCGGTAATTTAAAGGATTCAAAACTTGTAGTTTTTTCATCAATAATTATTTTATCTAAATAAACATTAGGTTTAATGTTTAAGTAATTGGGTTTATTTAAATCACCTGGATTAAATTGAATCAAACCATCAATACCTGGTATTGAAAAATCCCTATTCGGTAGTTTAATAGCACAAGGGTTACAACCACCATTCATTTCTAATACATCAATCCCATCTATTTTTCCAAAATATCTATATTTAATTTTACCAGGCCCAAAATTCCAAAAATCTTTTACGGATTGTTTAGGCGACCTAAATAGCCCTTTATTAGAACTTGCCCATATATTATGCTCATCATCTTCTATAAAGCAATGTACATATTTCAAATAACCATTAGGATCCAAGGGCATTTTTTTAATAGTGCCCTGCTTATACATATATACGCCCCCACCATAAGTTCCGAATAAAAAATAATTATCCATTTTGTAAATGCTCCTAAAATTAGCTTTTGACTTATCCCTAAAAAACAACTTAAAAGTATTTTTTTCTAGGTTGTACTTATACAAACCATCTGTAGTAGCTACTAATAACTCTTGGGCATTTTCTTGTTTTACATCAAACACCATAAAATTTATTGGAACCCAATTAAATTTTAAAACACTAATCCATTCATTTAAGTTATTTTTTTTGATGACTTCTCTACCATTTATGGCATACATTGTATTATTAACTTCTGTAAAAGCATTTCTACGTGTAAAATCTTTAAATTTATTAAGAACCTTATTATTTACTAAATCATATTCTACAATGCCATCTTCGTTGGTAAAATAGAGTACCTTTTTGCTTGAAATAAAAGTATTCGTTTCAGATTTTTTATCAAAGATAATTGGGCTTGTTAATTTGGCTGAACCAAATATAGGTCCATCATTTACTTGTATATTGCCATTTTTAAGTAATACCTGTGCATAGGCGCTTGTACTCGTATTCAGGATTGCATTATTTGGAAGTATTCTATTAAAATATTTAGGCCTACAAACCAAAACACCTCTATTATCTGTGCCTATATAAATTGTTTGTGTTATTTTGTCAAATTGAACGAATTTGTAATATTCAGATATAGGCAAATTGTCTAAGACTAATTCAAAAGAAAAATTATTATCAATTAAGCTTATTCGATATAATTTTTGATCTATAATTATAAAAACATCATCCATTGGTAGATCCTGAAAAACTTTTACATCTTTGCTTATCTTAAAATATTTATCTGAATGATCTACTTTTTTAACAAGCACTTTACCAGAAGTATTTGCAGTATTATTTAATAAAACTTCCGATAAAATATTTTTTTTATCAATGATGTATAGCCTGTCCCCTATTTGAAAGCTCTGGACTTTACTATCAAAAGACAGTATTGTATCTAACGAGGTATTATTAAAGTGAAGCAAGTAGTCCTCGTTAATGGAAAGTATTTTATTATTAATCTTAAATGTTTTAAAATCAAGACTTTTATAAATGGTCTTAATTTTACTCAATTTTACATTATACTTATTTTCAATAAATTCATTTAAACTATTGTCAATACTAGTTGTTTTACCTATAATTACGTCATTTTCTTTAATAGTAAAACTTGTTGCATCTACAAATTTGCCGAATAAACTTCCATTATTAGCAATTGTAAAGTAGACTACTCTATTACTTAATATTGATTTTTCTTGTTGGTCTCCAAAACTTTGAACATTGTGCCCATTGTACCTTACAATACCAGACTCGGTTGCAATCCATAAAAAACGATGCTTTTCGTCGAACTGCAAGCCCTTAATGGTATTAGTAGGTAATCCCGATTCTGTATTGAGCCTCTCAAAAGTATAAGGTAATTGTGAAAAAGAGGAAGCCCCTATTAGTAGGAGCAAAAATGTTAAGAATAAATTTCTAATAACTAATTTGATGCGCATGTGCCAATTGTAAAAGATGCGTAAATGATTCCGCCTTTACTTTATCAAATATAACCGATTTTATAGTAGAAATAGTGTTCATTTTAAGCCCCAAAAGAGTACTTATTTCCTTTGTTCTATAGCCATTTAATAAATAATGTAAAACTTCTAATTCTCTAACCGCTAATGAAGAAAAGGGGTTTATTTCATTATCGATCACTTTAGACATTGTCATAGGTATCGACTTAATAAAAGACTCTAGATGAAATTTAATTTCATTCTCTGAAACCCCTTTGTATAAATAAGAATGTATTTGATACTTCTTCAAAATTTTACCATACACTTCAATAGGTTGCATGGAATGTATCAAAATAGATAATTTAGGGTATGAATTATTGATGTTTTCTATAATTTCCAAGGTATTCCCATCAGGTAAAATAATGTCTAAAACTAAATGCGTATAAGTATCATTTTTAAGTGCCTGCATTAATTCATTACATGTGGCCACTTCGTCTACTACTTGCACATTAAATTGCTTTATTAAAGAACTTAAACCCATTCTCACTATACTATGGTCGTCTGCTATAATTACTTTGGAATCCATTGGGTTAATTAAAGAATGGTAAATGGTTATTTAAATACATATTAAAAATAAGGAACTTATAGCTTGAATATGCCTATCTAAGGCCCTATAGATTTAATTCTATTAAGTAATACTTAATAGAATTAGACTCAGTAACTTCCACACTTAATAGGGAGTTATTATTTCATCAATTTACTTACAATATAAAGCAATGAACTTATCTATATCTGGATAATTTTTCTTTTTAGCTGCTTGTAAAGGCCCACAAGCATCACTATTTTTTCCCATGGATACAAGTGACATGGCTTTAAAAAACTCCGACTTACCTGTATTATTATTTGAAAAAGAAGCTGCTTTATCGAAATATGGAATGCTTTTTTCAAAATTCTGATTCGTGTAATAACAAATAGCTGCATTTTCATAATGCGTATAATTATTTGGCTCTGCGTTACTCGCCTTTATATACATATTCGCTGCTTGCGTATATTTTCCTTTTGCAAATAGCTTCCCTCCGTCTGTAGAATATTGATTCGTGAAAACGGCTTGCCCATTACCTTGACCTCCCACAATTCCTCTAGATAATAAGTTTTTAGCATTCAAAAGTGGCACTGTATCCTTTGGAAAATGAACATAGGCGCTATCTAAAATATTCATCATGTTTTTATCGGCCCCGCCCTTCACTTCGTACATAGCCATTAAATATTGATTCACGGCCTCGCCCCCATCTCTATACTTCTTATAAACATTATATACTTTATTAATTTCTACAGTATCCTTCTTTTTAGCAGCTGCGAATAAGGCATTCTTATAATAAGAAGTTGCCCTTGGCCAATTGTAAAAAGCTCTATAAGCATAATAAGCGGTGCTGTCGTAGTTCTGCTTCGCAGCATAAATAGCAGTTCTAATAAAGTCGTTGTAATGCAAGGCAGGGTTTACATTTTCACTTTCATTTAATAAACGCATGGACTCATCGTACATTTTATCTCTAAAATAATACCTAGCCACCAAGGCTTTAATAGGAAGTGTAGATGTAGATAAATTAGGGAACATAGGAAAAGCACTCTTTACTTCGTCTAAAGCCATTTTAGGATCGGCATCTATTTCCCCCATCACATATTTTTGCACTTTCAAAGACTCATACACTTGGTTGTTGATGAAGATGGAACCACCAATTAATAAAAATCCAATAATAATATAGGCAGGTAAAATAAACTTAAATTGTTTAAGTTTTTTAGTGGGGTCCATTTGAATTAAATATGCAGGTGCAAATAATAATGCAACAGAAATTGTTAGCATGGTCTGCATCGATGTTCTTTCTGTAGGAAAATTCAGAAATGCATCTATAAAATAGCAGGCAACTGCCATAAAACTAATAGTAGTGAAAAGGCGATAGTCTTTATACTTTTCTTTAAACCAAACTTGAATGGTAAATACAAATGCTATTACAAATAGACCTAAATAAGCTAGCCCTCCTACAATACCTAAATCGGCAGCAGCTTCTAAAAAATCATTGTGTGAGTGATAAGGAACATACAAGTCATTGGTAAATTCTTTTTCGTAAGGAATGGAAGCTAATTTCCAATTACCATAACCATCTCCTATAAAAGGGTGCTTCAAAAAATAATCTATGACGCCTTCCCATAAATGTAAACGACCGGAAGAAGCTTGGTTGTTTAATTGGATGGACTGAATTCTATCTGTTACAGCACCACTAGTAGATGCTTCGTTGATATTGCTTAAGGCTAGATTAGAAAAGAAAAATGCGAAAATCACAGGAACTAATATGTAAGCAATAGATATAATTGAATTCTTAAGGTCTGCTTTCTTTCTAAAATATAAAGTTGTTATAGCAAATATTAAAATAATAGCTAAGAGCGAAAGAAATGTAGACCTTGTACTTAAAATAAAAATTGCAAATGAGCCCACAAATAGGGTAATTACCCCAAATATTTTTCCAAGTATTTTGGTATTTAAAATAAAATAAAGGCAGAAAGGAAATTTAATGATTAGGCTTGCTGCCATCACGTTTTTATTCCCATTATTACCTGTTGCACTATTCGGGTTAAATGAACCCAGTTCAGAACCTATAGCTTCTTTAAATGTTCTCATCACATAAAAAGCATCAAAGAATAGAACTATAGTAATTAATATAGCTAGGGGTAAATAGTAATTCTTAATGTCTTTTTTATATAATAGTATAGCAAGATTTGTAAAAATAAAAAAGGTACTTGCTAATCTTGCCAAACAGACAATGGCCTCAATGGCATTCATGGCATAGCTTATGGAAATGAGTGCCCAAATAAAATAAAAAGTATATAAGAGTGTATATTGATGACTGAATACATTTGAAATGGCTTCAGCATATATTTTTCTATTAATAAGAATATAGGCAAGTACTACCAAATCCACAATACTTGTATACAACCACTGCGCCCCCATTACATCGGCGCCTCCTAAATCGGGAATAAAATGTACTATTAAATAAATAGCTGCGAAAAACAATAGTATATAATCAGCTCCTTTTTTCATATAATAAAACTAGTATATTTATTGGATTTATTTAAACCTAACCTTCATAACTACTTTTTTAATGGGCCCTTCCCCTATCATGGGCGCATGAACATCTTCTGGGAAATAAATACTAAACATACCAGCATGCAATTCAAAAAATAGTGTGGGTGCATCGGCATAAAATAATACATCCTTTTCTTCACTGTATTCACCCTTAGGTTCTCTAGAATTTTTTCTAGATCTCCAACCCACGGTTTCTACACCTTTTAATACAATTTGAATATCGATATAAGTATTATGGCATTCAAAACCCGCCAACGACTCTTCTTTAGAAACACAGTTCCCCTCCATTATAATAGCTTTAATATCTTCCCCGTCTACCAGTACCGTGCCAGGTTCTGCAATTAATAAATTATTGGTTACGATATAATCAATCGCCTTTACAAAACGCGGATGAAGGCTTGCGTATTTATTTATTTCACTTAATTTATCTATTACCATAATTCTAAGTTTAGGCTATTAATTATTGTTTTCTTCTTGCTTAAATTATTATATCAGTTGTTTCTTGTGATATTTCTATTACCTTCTATTCCCTACTTCTTTTTAACTTCTTCAATTTTCTCCACCACCATTAAATCCTCTACATCAATATTCATAGGAAGCTGCCCTATTTTCACAATGGCTCTTTTGCCTTTAAAGCCAATCACTTCTCCAACCTGATAATTCTTTTTTAATTTCACCATGGCACCCACTATTATAGGTTGCTTTGTTTCTTTATAATGTTTGTCAACTTTTTTAGCCAATTTATTAATAACAATTGCATCATTTTTCTTGAAAAGTAAATTGTACAAATTCTTCATTACTTCTTCCTTTTTCTCCGACTTTTTCCAGTCCAGTGCTATTTGCTTTATTTTTCTCTCCATATCTTTCAAGTAAGCAAACTTTTCTTCAGAAACCCTATTCTGTTCTTTTAAAATTTCTATTTGTTGAATATGCTTTTCCTTATGAAGCACTTTATCAAGTTCTGTTTTCAGGCTATCATTTTCTTTTAACTTTTTATGTAACTCTTTTCTTTCTTCTTGTACCAACTGTAAATCCTGTTCAGTTCGGTTTAATAATTTATCTAATTCAAAATGATGGCCGTCAACTAATTTTCTAGCTCTATTAATTAAATTTTTTGGTAGCCCAATTCTCTCTGCAATAGCGAATGTATAAGAACTACCAGGCTTACCTATTACTAATTGGTATTTCGGTTCAAGCTTCACTTCGTCAAACTGCATGGCTCCATTAATAATGCCTTTATTATGATTGGCCATTACTTTTAAATTCAAATAATGGGTGGTCACAATACCTTGAGCATGTCTATTCGATAATTCTTCCAATATCACTTCCGCAAAGGCTCCGCCTAAATGAGGGTCACTTCCACTTCCTAGTTCATCTATAAAAAACAAAGTTTTACCATTGGCATTTTCAATAAAATGCTTCATGTGTAATAAATGACTTGAATAAGTACTTAATTCAAAGGCTAAATTTTGTGTATCTCCGAGTTGAATAAATAATTGCTTATAAATACCCATTTGTGAAGTGGCACTCATAGGTACGAGTAATCCACTTTGCAACATTACTTGATTTAAGCCCAAGGTTTTCATCGACACCGTCTTACCTCCAGCATTAGGCCCACTTATAATTAATATACGCGCTTCATCGTCTAATTCTAAATTTACAGGTATGGTTTTCTTGCCGGATGTCTTATTATATATGTATAGCAAGGGATGATAAGCATCTATTAAATGTGTAATGGCTTTATTGTGCACCATGGGTCTATTACCATTCATATCTATAGCAAGTAAGGCCTTGGCTCTTATAAAATCGAAGCTTCCAATTATTTGAGTATAGGTTAAAATCAAAGATGAATAAGGTGACAACTGTGCGGTTAAGGCCCTTAATATTTTTTGAACCTCTTTTAATTCATCTTGTTCTAATCCATAGAGTTCATTATTAAGTTCAATAGTTTCTTCAGGTTCAATAAATGCAGTTTTTCGACTATCACTTTCTCCATGTAAAAAACCTTTCACCTGTCTTTTATATTCAGAAAAAACAGCTACCACTCTACGGCCATTGCTAAAGCTTTCATCTATATCGGCAGTATAACCCGACTTTGCTAATCGTTGCACCACTTTTTCAAAAATGCGGCGCAGCTCCTGTCTTTTTTTAAATAACTGATGTCTAATTTTAGCAAGGTCTTCAGATGCTTTGTCTTTTACAGAACCTCTATCGTCTATAATTAAATCAATACATTCAATAATGGCTTTTTCATAGTAGGCATTTTTCACCACTTCATATAAATTAGAATAAGCCATCTGCCTTTCTGCATCAAACCATTTAAATACTTGTTGAATATGATCACATAATTTTCTAACCAGTAACCACTGCTCTCCAGTTAACTGTGCCCCAGGAATGCCTAGTAATTTTAAATCTTTTCTAATATCCAAAACAAAGTCGGTAGGAAAATATTGGTTCGCTAGTTTAATGAACTTAAACTCCTCGGTTTGTCTTAAGGCTACTTCGATATATGTTTGATGGGTATGAATGCGCATTTCATTCACCTGCTCTACCCCCATATTGGTCTGACAATAGTTTAATAAAATAGCGGTGATTTTATCAAATTCTAATTGAGTAAGGGCATTTTCGGGGTATACGCGCATAGGGTCTAAATAGTGCACAAATTTAGTTAAATAAACATTAACTAAATGAGAACAAATGGAAGCAAATTTTGTTATAATTTAGAACTGGATATAAACCATTATGCCAATCAACAAAAAAGACAAGCCCTTACTTATGAAACTAATAAATAAAGCCTTTTTGCTATCATTATCCTTAATATGCTTATCTGCTTGCGCACAACCAACCAAACAAAAAAAATCTAAAAAAATAGATATGACCCATACTGAAACCATTACCCTAGGCTCGGGCTGCTTCTGGTGTACCGAAGCCATTTATCAAAGATTAGAAGGCGTTGTAAAAGTAACCAGCGGCTATAGCGGCGGTTTTGTAGACAACCCTACTTACGAACAAGTATGTGATAAAAATACGGGCCATGCCGAAGTATGTCAAATTGCATTTGATACTACTAAAATTAGTTTAGATGATATATTAGCTGTGTATTGGAAAACACATGATCCTACCACACCAAATCAACAAGGTAATGATGTAGGCCCTCAATACAGAAGTGTAATATTCTTTCACAACGAACATCAAAAAGAAGTAGCTGAAAAGTATAAAGCCGAATTAACTACAGCAAAGGCTTGGGATAAACCCATCATTACAGAAATTACAGCCTTTTCAAAATTTTATTCTGCAGAAAGCTATCATCAAAATTATTACAATAACAATGCAAGTCAAGGTTATTGCCGTTATGTAATTGGGCCTAAGCTAGAAAAATTTGAAAAAGTTTTTGCTAGTAAATTAAAGAAAGATGATGAGTAAATGATGCGTTATTAGTTTTGCGCAGCTACCCTGCCTAAACTATATAATCTTCTTTGCCAGTAAGGATCTGCCAGGTCGGTAATAGTTACCCCTTGGCTTGTTGAAGCATGCGCAAATTTATTATTCGCTAAGTATATACCTACATGTGAAATATTTCTTCTGCCATCGGCTTTAAAGAAAATTAAATCGCCTTCTTTTAAATCGTTCCATTCAATTTTAGTGCTCTGCTCGTATTGTTCGGCAGCGGTACGTTTTAAATTTACATTATAAATATCCTTCATCACATCAAGGGTAAAATAAGAACAGTCTACTCCATTTTTGGTACTGCCCCCTAAATTATAAGGTGTGCCCCACCACTCATCTATTTTTTGAAGTAGTGGAATATTTATAATGGACTCCACCGCAATATCCATTTTAATAGAATACTTTAATTGCAGCCAATTTAATTTTTCAACCTCCGATAAATTAGAAGGCATTTTTTCATAACTAGTAGCACTGGTAGTGACAGGTTCTGCACTAAGTCCATCCGATTCATTTTTTATATAAATCTTACCCGGCGTTACCGATATATTCGTTAAAAATTCAATTTCTCCCCCTGCAGTATTGCCTTTATTAATTTCCACTGGCCTTGGCTTTTTTGCCGTTATTTTTTGCGCCTTTGCTTGCACATTTGAAGATATAGTCTTTAAAGAACTACAGCTTGCTAAACTGCTAGCTGCTAGCACCATACATATATACAGATATTGCTTGTTTTTTAACATCGTAGGCAAGTTAAGTTAAGTCAAGCTAAAAAGGAATAATTACCCCATTTTTAACCCTTTTTTGTGGAAAATTAAGGCCATTTTGCCATTGGTTTTTAACGATATTTGTAGCCTTAGCCCAAAATCCGAATGCCTAGTTTTTCCCATTTACACGTTCATACCCAATACTCTTTACTAGATGGTGCCGCTTCTATTGAGGGCTTATATAATAAAGCCATAGGCGATAATATGCCGGCTTTAGCCATTACCGATCACGGAAACATGTTTGGGGCCTTTAAATTTGTAAGTCAGGCTTGGAAAAAAACCAAGGTCATTGGAAAAGATAAAGAAGGAAAAGATATTCTAGCGCCTGTGGTGAAACCTATTGTGGGTTGCGAGTTTTATGTAGTAAAAGATAGACATGCCAAACAATTTACCAAGGACGCTAAAGACCAACGCTTTCACCAAGTACTGCTTGCTAAAAACGCAGTGGGTTATCAAAACTTAATTAAACTTACTTCACTTGGTTTTATTGAAGGCATGTATAGTAAGTACCCTCGTATTGATAAAGAATTAATTTTAAAATACCATGAAGGTTTAATTGCCACTACTTGTTGTATTGGTGCCTATGTGCCTCAAACTATTTTAAAGCAAGATGAGGCCACTGCAGAAAAAGAGTTCAAATGGTGGTTGGATATTTTTGGAGAAGATTATTATATCGAAATTCAAAGACATAAAATACCGGAGCAAGAAATTATTAATGCGCAACTTTTAAAATTTGCCAAAAAATTTAAAGTGCCTGTTATTGCTACCAACGATAGTCATTATATTAATGAAGACGACGCCAATGCCCACGATATTTTATTATGTATTAATACAGGAGAGAAACAAGCCACTCCGGGTTTCGACGATTTTGTAAACGATGAACTACAAATTAAAAACAGAAGATTTAAATTTCCGAATAACGAATTTTATTTTAAGACACAGGAAGAAATGAAAGCGCTATTTAGCGACATTCCTGAATCTATTGACAATACCAATGCCATTGTAGATAAAGTAGATGTACTGAATTTAAAAAAAGATATTCTACTTCCTGCCTTCCCTATTCCAAAGGAATTCCAAATTCATAAGGAAGCGAATATGAACCAGTGGGAATTATTAAAACATATCACCTGGGAAGGTGCACATAAAAGATATCCTGAAATAACCACTGAATTACAAGAGCGTATCGATTTTGAATTATTCACTATTCGTACCATGGGTTTTGCGGGTTACTTTTTAATTGTAAGTGATTTTATTCAAGCTGGAAGAGATATGGGTGTGTTTGTAGGGCCCGGTAGAGGTTCTGCGGCAGGCTCTGTGGTGGCTTATTGTATAGGAATTACGAATATAGACCCCATTAAATATCAATTACTATTTGAGCGTTTCTTAAATCCCGATCGTAAGAGCATGCCCGATATTGATACGGACTTCGATGATGAGGGCCGTCAAAAAGTAATTGACTATGTAGTAGATAAATATGGCAAGGAACAAGTTGCACAAATTGTTACCTATGGTACCATGGCTGCTAAAAGTAGTATTAAAGACGTTGCCCGTGTAATGGACTTGCCTTTATCTGAATCTAATTTACTCGCAAAACTAGTTCCCGATAAACCAGGCACAGAATTAAACCGATGTTTACATGCACCGCTTACGGTGAAAGAAGGTGAAAAATCTTTGGCAGAAAGAGAAGGCTATCAGCCAGAAGATATAGACAATGTAAAAAAATTACGCGAAATATATAAAGGCAACGATTTACGCGCCGCCGTTTTACATGAAGCAGAACGTTTAGAAGGTTCTATTCGTAATACAGGCATACACGCGGCAGGTATTATTATTGCCCCTAGCGATTTAACTGAAATTATGCCGGTGGCTACTGCCAAGGATTCTACTTTATGGGTAACACAAATTGAAGGAAGCGTTATTGAAGAAGCCGGTGTACTTAAAATGGACTTCTTGGGATTAAAAACATTGTCTATTTTAAAAACGGCACTTGAATTAATTAAACAAAACCATGGTATTACCATTGATTTAGATTTAATACCACTAGATGATGCCAAAACTTTTAATTTATACCAACGCGGTGAAACCAATGCCACTTTTCAATTTGAAAGTGTGGGCATGCAAAAACATTTACGCGATTTAAAACCCGATAAGTTTGCCGACTTAATTGCCATGAACGCCTTGTACCGTCCAGGTCCAATGGCCTATATACCCAATTTCATTGAGCGTAAACATGGTCGTGAATTAATTAAGTATGACTTAACCGTGATGGAAGAAATTCTTTCCGACACTTATGGTATTACTGTGTATCAAGAGCAGGTAATGTTACTGAGTCAAAAAATTGCAGGCTTTACCAAGGGCGATGCCGATGTACTTAGAAAGGCCATGGGTAAGAAACAAAAATCGGTATTGGATAAAATGAAGGCGCAGTTTGTGTCCGGCGCTGTAAAAAATGGTCATCCTGAAAATGTATTAGAAAAAGTGTGGACAGACTGGGAAGCCTTTGCACAGTATGCCTTTAATAAATCGCATTCTACTTGTTATGCATACTTGGCTTATCAAACAGCTTATTTAAAAGCGCATTACCCTGGAGAATATATGTCGGCTGTTTTAAACCATGCAGGAAGTATTGATAAGATTACTTTTTTCATGGAAGAGTGTAAAAGAATGGAGATAAAAGTATTAGGGCCTGATGTAAATGAATCTTTGAAAGGTTTTTCAGTGAATAAAAAAGGAGAAATTAGATTTGGATTGGGTGGTTTAAAAGGAGTGGGCGATGCCGCTATTGAAGCTATTATCACTGAAAGAACCAAGGCTGGACATTTTGAAGATATGGTGGACTTTATGAAAAGAGTATTGTCTCGTGCAGTAAATAAAAAATCGTTGGAAAGTTTAGCATACTCTGGAACCTTTGATTGTTTTGCTGAATACCACCGTGCACAATATTTTACCATTGCTGATGGAGATAGAATTTCAGGATTAGAAAAATTAATTGGCTATGCGCAGGCACTTCAGTCCATGACAGCAGGTACTACCAATACTTTATTTGGCGATCTTCCTTCTGCTATGCAAGTGCCCGTGCCTAAAATACCTGTTTGTGAAGAGTGGACTTTAACTGAAAAATTAGAACACGAGAAAGATATTACGGGTATGTTTATGAGTGGCCACCCGCTTGACCATTATGGTTTTGAAATGCGTCATTACCAGTTCACCCCTATTAATGCCTTTAATGAAGTAAAAGATAATCTTGCTTTATACCCTAATAATTTAGGACGTGCCTTTAAGTTAGCTGGCTTAATTACCGATGTACAACACCGTGTTACTAAAACGGGTAAGAACTTTGGTTCTTTTGTCATAGAAGACTTCGCTGGTAAAACCGATTTCTTATTATGGAGCGAGGACTATGTTAAGTTTCAAAATTATTTAGAAGTAGGGCAAAAAATATTTATCAATGGTTCTTTTAGAACGAGGTACAATCAATCGAATCAGTTTGAATTTAAGATAGTTACTATGTCTTTACTGGAGACAGTAAAACAAGTACAAACTAGGTCCATTGAAATTAGCCTCCACCCTAGTCATTTAAACAAAGAAATGATTCAATTCTTTGAAAAGAACTTAAAACAGAACCCAGGTAAGTCTTCTTTTAAAATAAGCTTTGTCGAACCCAAGGATCAACTAGTGGCTAGTTTACTCACTATCGAAAAGGGTTTTCTTATGAACGACGACCTTGTTCAGTTCTTGGACAGCAACCCTGCATTGAATGTGCAAGTGAATTTGGTCACTTAGTTAGTCACATAGATCCTAGCGCTGCGACAGCTAGTCCGATTCTCTGCCATAGAATTTGTCCCCAATGCCTAGCAGATAAAGTGGAAAAGTCAAATAGGCAGTTATTGAAGTTTGGAACTAATTTTGAACATAAGAGAATAAGAAGAGAAGCACGAATTTATAAGAGTTGACTTTAATAGAAATAAATAGAAACCTAACAATATAAAAAATATAAATATGAGTTTAGAATTTACAGACGCCAATTTTCAGACAACCGTTATGGAAAGCGACAAATTAACAGTAATTGATTTTTGGGCAGAATGGTGTGGTCCTTGCAGAGCCATTGGGCCAGTTATTGAAGAACTAGCTACAGAATATGCAGGTAAAGTAAACATAGGAAAAGTAAATGTGGATGTGAATCCTACATTAAGCATGAACTTTGGTATTACTTCTATCCCAGCTATCTTATTCGTAAAAGGTGGTCAAGTAGTAGACAAGCAAATTGGTGCAGTACCTAAGTCGGTATTAGACAAGAAAATACAATCACATTTGTAGTTGAACTGCACATAAGACGAATTTAAAAAATAGGCCTAGTTTGCCTATTTTTTTTTATCTTCCTATTTCAAAGGAACAACTATGGAAAGATTTCAAGGCCTTATTGGTATCGTCGTCATTTTAATGATTGCATTTCTATTCTCTAATAACAAGAAGAATATCAATTACCGATTAGTAGGAAGTGGTTTACTACTTCAATTAACCATTGGCTTTCTCATTTTGAAAATTCCAGCAGTCACCAGCTTTTTCCAATTATTAGGTAGAGGCATGGGAAAAATTGAACAATTCGCCCGAGCAGGAGCAGCATTTGTATATAGTGGTGTGGCAGCAACTACCCCAACTGGTGTTGCCGATTTTGCCAATGGAGGTTTTGTATTTGCTTTTAATGTAACAGCTACTATTATATTAGTATGTGTACTGGTTGCCTTATTTTATCATTTTGGTATTATGCAAAGAATTGTAGCCGTGGTAGCCAAGGCTATGAATTTTATTATGCGTGTAAGTGGCGCGGAAGCATTAAGCAATGTGGCCAGCGCCTTTGTGGGACAAGTAGAAGCGCAAATTATGATTCGTCCTTATTTAGCGACAATGACTAAAAGTGAAATACTAGCCAGTATGAGCGGAAGCTTGGCTTGTATTGCAGGAGGTATATTAATTGTATACGCAAATATGGGTGCACAAGCCGGTATGGATTTAGCCCCTAAATTAATTACAGCAAGTTTAATGGCAGCACCAGGAGCCTTAGTGATTGCAAAAATTGTATTTCCTGAAACAGAAGTTTCTCAGACCATGGGAAAAGTTACACTAGAAGTAAAAAGTCAATACAGCAATACAATTGATGCTATTACACATGGCGCAGGCGATGGTTTTAAATTAGCCATGAACGTCATTGCCATGTTAATTGGTTTTATAGCTTTAATTGCAATGATTGACTGGTGTATGCTTTCTATTGGACATTTATTTAATCCTAATTTACATTTAAGCTTAAACTTTCTATTTGGTAAATTATTTTATCCAATGGCTTGGGCCATGGGTATTCCTACTGCCGATATTCAAAATGCAGCTACCTTACTTGGACAAAAATTAACCATCAATGAATTTGTGGCTTTTAAAAGTTTAACAAGTAAGGTAGTTCCTATTGTTACCGAAAAAGGCTTGCTTATTGTAAGTATTGCTATTTGTGGCTTTGCCAATTTTAGCAGCGTGGGTATGCTTATTGGTGGTATTAGCGAAATGGCTCCTAACCGTCGTAAGGACTTAGCTGAACTAGGCTTGAAAGCACTTCTTTGTGGAACCCTTGCCTCCTATTTATCTGCAAGCATTGCAGGTATTTTAATAGGTTAATCAGTGAAATAAAATGAGTAATATGATTTTTATTAGTGCATTTTAACTGCCTATTTATTCAGATATTTGGTAGCTTTGCAGTCTAAATATGTGGACTATGGGTACAGCTAATATCGAAATCATTATTGCTTCAGAAAAAGACAATCTCTTACAAAAAATAGGAAACAAAGTTATTCATAACGAACGCATTAGTTTTGAGGAAGGCGTTTACTTATTTGAAAAAGCATCACTTCCTTATGTAGGTGCATTAGCGAATTGGAAAAGAGAATCTTTACATGGAGATACCACTTACTTTAATAAGAACTTTCATATTGAACCTACCAATGTTTGCGTTTTCTCTTGCAAATTTTGTTCTTACTCAAAATTATACGCACATAAAGAAGAAGGTTGGGAACTTACCATTGATCAAATGATGGACATTGTAAAATCTTATGATGGCAAACCAGTCACTGAAGTACATATTGTAGGTGGCGTGCATCCTAAATTAACTTTAGAGTTTTTTATTAGTTTATTAAAAGCTATTAAAGCACATCGTCCTGAATTACATATTAAAGGCTTCACCCCTGTTGAATTGGATTACATGTTCCGTAAAGCAAATCTAAGTACCGAAGAAGGTATGAAAAGAGCGCACGAAGCAGGACTCGATTCTTTACCAGGTGGAGGCGCTGAAATTTTTCATCCAGATATTAGAAATATTATTTGTGCCGATAAAGCTACTGGTGATGAGTGGTTGCATATTCATAGAACTGCACATAATTTAGGCATGCATAGTAATGCTACTTTATTATATGGTCATATTGAAAAAGCAGAACACCGCATTGATCATATGGAAAGGTTAAGACAGCTACAAGATGAAACCAAGGGCTTTAATACTTTCATTCCATTGAAATTTAGAAATAAGGACAATGACATGCATGATGTTCCAGAGTCCACCATGGCCAATGATTTAAAAATGTATGCGATATCTCGTTTATACTTAGATAATTTCCCGCATGTGAAAGCCTACTGGCCCATGCTAGGTCGTGAAATAGCACAGCTTACTTTAAGTTATGGCGTGAACGATATTGATGGCACTATTGACGATACCACTAAAATTTATTCCATGGCAGGTAGTGAAGAACAAACACCTGTGATGACTACAGAAGAATTGGTACGCTTAATTAAACAAGCCCATCGTAAGCCAGTAGAAAGAGGCACATTATACAATGTGATACAAGATTATTCTTTAGTAGAGATGGACTAATTCAATTCAGATTCTTTACATTTGAATATGAAATTTACGAGCGTATTAGCCGGGCTACTTTTATTTGCACTGAGTGCTAGAGCGCAATCTGATGCCAATTTGCTTGAAAAATTAATGCAGCAAAAACCGGCGCAATTTGGTAAAATTCTTGCCAACCCTAACGAATACCGTCTTCAAATTTTATATACTCAAATTAATAGAGACAAAAACAATGTACCTCATTTTAAAGAGTATAGCTACAGGCTGAATCCCAAAGAATATTTTTATCCAGCTAGTACCGTTAAAATGCCCTTAGCATTTTTAGCATTAGAGAAAATTAATAATTTAAAAATTAAGGGACTTACAAAGTCTACACTCATGGTTTACGATAGTGTAGCAGATAGACAAGAACCCATTTATAATAACCCTTACTCTATTAATGGCACACAAAATATTGAACAGGCCGTTAAAGAAATATTTTTAGTAAGTGATAACAATGCAGCCAATAGGTTATTTGAATTTGTAACACCACATACAGTACATGAACAATTAGCCGCAAAAGGCTATAAAGATGTTTATATCAGAAACCGATTAGAGTTAGGTAGGACTGCCAAAGAAAATAGAAGCACGCAGGCCATTGACTTTTATAATGAGCAAGGAAAAATAATTTATCATCAGCCTGCTGCATTTAATAAAGACAGCCTTCCTTATTACAATGCTTTTATAGGCAATGGCTATTTAAACAATCAAGATTCACTTATCAAAGGCCCTTTAGATTTTTCGGAAAAAAATAGAATTTATTTAAGCGACCTTACTCATATTTTAAAATCGGTTTTATTCTTTGATCAAACGCCCTCTTCTCAAAGATTTAATTTAACCACCGAGGATAGAAAGTTTTTATTGCATTATATGCATACCCTTCCCAACGAATCGCAGTACCCTACTTACGACACAGCTAATTATTGGCCAGGGTATTGTAAGTTTTTATACACAGGTTCGGAGAAAGGCCCCTTCCCCTCCAATATTAAAATATTCAATAAAGTAGGTGACGCCTATGGCTTTCTATTAGATATTGCCTATGTGATGGATCCAGAAAAAAAGATTGAGTTTATGTTAAGTGCCGTTATCTATTGCAATAGCGATGGCATTATCAACGATAGTATGTATGACTATGATTCAGTGGGCTACCCCTTTTATAAAAACTTAGGCCAGTTAATTTACAACTACGAGCTTCAACGCAAAAAAGCTTTTCTCCCTAATTTCACCCCCTTGCTTGAAGCTTCCAAATAGATGTTAATAGAAAGGGAATAATTTATGGGCATTCAAGGTCTAAAACTTACGTCTGTTTGCGATTTATTTGCGAAATTCGTAGTTCAAATAAGCAATCATGATATTATCTTCTCTATTAAACAGATTTAGTGAGCCAGAAACTTTAAAAATGGCCAAATTAGGCCGTGAA